>ERZ773180.838-NODE-838-length-16881-cov-12.499406_pt1 | contig 16881 bp, 19 predicted proteins | sample MGYA00511080_ERZ773180 | MGnify/ENA primary metagenome ERZ773180 (study PRJEB29015, sample SAMEA2738175) | human oral metagenome | biome: human oral; feature: human-associated habitat; material: saliva | place: China | collected 2178 ...
ACATCAATCGTAGTATCACCGCTAAGAATCCGATGTCGCTTGGCCATGAGTTCTAATGCTTTTAACCTAGAGCGCTCATCAGGCGGTTTATCAATGATCCGTGCTTCAGAACAACCTTCCCCAGTCCCCTCAATAACCACTTGCTTTTCATTTGAAAGTCCTAGAGCAATTCTTGTTAACTCGTACTCAACTTGTTTGGCTGTCATGATATTTTCGTCTAAATAAGCCTCTCGCAACTCGGCAACCCTTGATTTTATGTCAACATTTGACAACAAGCGACTACCTATTCTATTAGCTGTATTCTTAGAATAACCAGTGCGAATAGCGGCCTGTGTCGCATTCATATCCTTGATGTACTCATGACAAAACTTTTCATGCCGTTTGTTTTTCAATGCAGCCACTATCTCACCTCCTAGCTACTTTAAAACACCTTTATTCTGCTTATATTTACCGCACTCCTTATGAACCTTTGCGGTTTTTGTTTTTACTAACGAATGTGATGGCGCATACGACTTACACATATGATCAATATGAATTCCATTAGCCTTGCACCAACCTTTCACATTATTAAGGCATCGTCTCTTTTCACAATACACATCAGTCAATCGTATTCACCTCGCTTTCTTAAAATTTGGATACAAAAAAGACCGCCCAATCGTATAAATTAAGCGGTCTTTTTGCTTTAGTGTTCTAGGTATTCACTGTGTCGAGAGAGATTAATCGTTTCCCTATTAACTCACACTATCATTATACTTTGTCAAATTGGACAAGTAAATGTCAGGAATAGGACAATTTCGTTTGCAAGCCCACAATTCCCCACATTAGCACAGAAAATTCTTCGATACCACGTCTAGCATATCTACGAACAGTGCGAATATCAACGCCCAATTCTTCAGCAACATCAGCCTCACTTGCTCCATTAATATACCTGCGCCGCATGCAGTCACAATATTTAAATTGCTTTTCTGTACACTTTTCAGCATAAATATCAAGCATATTATTTAGATGTCTCATCATAATTGCGGTACGTTCTTTACTTTTTACGATAGAGAGAACCTTAACCGTATCTTTATCATCAAACATATCTGCCAATAATTCATTAAGCCACATATCCTCTGCTTTACCAGAATCTTCAATCGCATTTTCTACATAAGATTGTAGTTGGTTATAATGCTTTAATAACTTAATAGTGTTGTGTCGAAGTTTACGACCTAGTTGAGCATTTTCTTGCTTTGCTAATTCATAGTAAGTTTTGGTTGCCACTTCTGTGGCCAACCTAGTAATTTTTTCAATTTCGTATTCATTCAAATACATCTCCCCCTTTTTAATTTGTAGTTTAGTCCGAATTGTTTTTATACCAACTTAGAAAGAATTATCTAACCAAAATTTAATCATGTTCATTGCTTTCCATTCATCTAACGTGAATATTGCCTTACCATGCTTTTGAGCATATTCGTATTCACCATTGCATCCTCGGCTATTTTTCCAACCATCACAGAGAACTAATACATCACAGTGACTAAGTAGGCCAAGACAAATATCCAGTCATTTTTGGTAATCATCACCTGTTAAATACATAAATCCGTAATTATGAATCGGCGATACATAATCATGATTTGTATCACTTAAAACCAACTCACTCATAATCGTATCTATCTTTTCTTTATTGCTCTTCTTACCACCATAAGGGTGAGCGATATATACTAATTTCTTCATTACAAATCTCCTAGTGTTTCAATGTGTACCCAAATTCCTGTGACTGGATTCCAATACTTTTCAGTAACTTCACTACACACCTGAGCATCATCATGCCAGTAGTTCAGCTCCGTCATACAGTCCTTAAATAATTTAATAAGGTTATCAGTATCAGGCTTTGTAGTCTTCCATTCAGGAGCCACACATTTTTGCTTACCAAAACACCACTTTGTCACTAATCGAATAGGTCCTTCTAATGGGACTTCTGGTCTATGTGGCGCTAGTCTACTAGTAAATAATGCACGCGTTTGTTTGACGTCATGTGATTCATAGAACCGTGGAGTTCCATTTTTAACAGTCACGCGTTTTTGTTGGTGGGTACAAGTTGGCACTTTTTCGAGCGGAATAAAGAATTCAAACTGCATACGATCTCCTTTCTTATATTGCATATAGTCCCTATATTGTTTGAGTTCAATTTCACAAACATCATTGGGCTTAGAGTATGTATAACCAACAATCTTATAGTCAGCGATATAATCCCGATTAATGCCTGTGGTTGGATGATCACGAATGATTCTACTTAACCAAATGCAATAGGTATTTCTAAAGTATTCATCCACAATACTTCGTAATTCGTGGTACGGTTTTTCGAACCACTTGAAGTAATGTTTACCATACATCTGAATCCAGCCATTCAGCTTGACACCATCATCCATAGTGATTTTCACATGAACATGTAAGTCATACACTTTATCAATTCTAATATTAAACATCATAGTCAGGCTTCCCCATCTTTCGTCTAATCTTATTTACATTGGATCTGATGTAGATATAAGGTTCTGACTTCAACAGGCTATCTGCTTTAAAAGTAGCCATATCTTTTTTATATTGTTTGTAGCTAGCACATTTGCCATGACAGCCAATAGTACGATAGCCACAATTCTTACATGGAATTATCATAATCAATCTACCTGTTTGTCGATATAATCGCTAATCCGATACAGCTGGGGTTCTTCAACGATATACGCATTACACTCATAGCCATAACGTTTTTCCCATTTTCTAAACACATCAGATAATTCTTTGGATAATTCTTCTAAATGTTCATCTTCAATGAAATCTAAATAGGAATAGCAATGTCCCTCTAAATCACTATTTGCATCATCTGCTACTTGCCATGTTACTTGTTCGCCATCAATATCAGCTGCATAGTAACTAGGGTGGCCGATATACACTTTTTCAAAAGTCGAGTAATTTCCAATATAATTACTACTATCTATATCAGAATAGTCACTGATATATTCCAAGTAATCTGCTATGGCATCTTTAATACTGCTTTGTGGCTCTCCTGCTATTTCACCATCTACCCAACAATATTTTGTTTTATCTTTAACTAACATAAATTCACCCTCTAGCATCACATTTAAAAACTACTACCCAAACCTTTTCAATTGATTAGTTATAGGAGGCATATGGGTGGGGGAGTCTACGACCCCCACCATATGTACTCCAACTATCAATCAGATTCAAAATGTCAGTCACACCTATATATATATATAAGGTGTGGTGGAGCTATTGTTAACCTAATTTAAATTAACCTAGGTTAACATTTTCATTTGAAATAATTTCACCAATCTCAACTTTGAAGATAGGCATTTCTTTCAAATATCTTCTAAGAGTACTTTCAGAGATTTGCATAATATTCATTACTTCATTGATATCAGCTCGTCCACTAAAACCATTCTTAGCAGCTGCAATATTAAAAGCATCTACTAATTGTTGTTGTTTCTTTTCTTTGGCCGCTTGTTTGCGTTTGTTCATTTTATCCAAGCCCTTAGCTTGAGCATCTTTGAACATAGCCATCGATAAGAATCCACTATCATCGACCTTGTGAATTGGATAATCGAACCATAGATCAACTGGTTTGAACCGAGGAAACTCTCGGAGTGTACCTTCCATTCTCCATGCAGTACATTGGCTAGTGTCAACTGGAGCACCTTTGAGTTTATTTTCGTCTAGGTTTTCTGCTTCAATTTCAAGTAAGTCAATTAATGCATCTGGATCACGAGCGAATACACCAGAACCAGAGGCACGGTCCATAGAACGCTTAGCTGTTTGGTTACCTTTTGAATGATGATGGCAATAAATGACAGCACATTCCAGCTCCGTACATACTTTGTCGAACTGATTGCAGAAATTAGCCATTTGGTCAGCACTGTTTTCATCACCTGTGATTACCTTATAGATAGGGTCAATAATAATGGCCTTATAACATTTCTTTTCGGCCCTGCGGATTAGCTTAGGTGCTAATTGGTCCATAGGTAGAGACTTGCCACGCAAGTTCCAGATAGAAATATTGGCTATGTTAGTAGGACGTTGATCTAGTGCTTCATATACATCCTTAAACCGATGTAAACAAGATGCACGGTCAAGTTCTAAGTTAACGTATAGTACTTTTCCTTGTGCACAATCGAATCCAAACCAAGGTTTGCCTTCAGCAATTGAAACACATAATTGGATAAGTGCAAATGATTTACCAGCTTTAGACGGACCAGCGATGAGCATTTTATGGCCTTCACGAAGGATACCATCGATTAAGCTAGGTGCTAAATCCGGCATATTATCCCATAATGCATCCAATTCTTCAGGTTCTGGAAGGTCATCATTAACAGTGGCAATCCATTCTTCCCACTCTTTAAAAGATTCCTTCCCAATGTTTGTTGCCATTAAGAATTGAGGTTTACCCGCACGCATGACACCAGGCATACGTGATAACCGACTAGGATTTTTATTCTGCTTATCAACTTTAAAACCATTCTTTTGGACAATTTGATACAAGAAATCAACGCGTGTACGATACTCGTTATAATCATTGGCATCAATATGTACGATGGCATGAATACTTTTACCACCGCTATAGACCATGGCAGCAATAGGTAGTTCTAACTGTTCTAGGATGGCTTTTTGCTTCCCCAGTTCCATATCGTCAGATTCAATTAATGCAAATTTGTAAGATGTGACGTTATTATTCTTCACACCTTTACCGTCTAATGCATTAAATCGAATCCATGCGCCAGCTTCTTCGTCTAGGGTACCAATTGCATCATCAACTTTTTTATTGGACCTTAGCGCGTCTACTATTTGATTTTGCGTACGTCCGAAACTTCCTTTTGTAGGTGATTTGATTTCATGGCCGTCCTTACTATCAATATGCGTGTACACGGTATTCACGTATCCAACATAGTCTTCTGGGTCAAATAATATTTCTAGGTATTTAATAAGATCTGCCACACGTTGCTCTTCAGGATAATGCTTTGGAATTTCAATGTCCGCAGATTCTACCCATGTTTTATCGATAATTTTGTACGGATCCGGATTAGCCATCACCATAGTACCGAATGGAATTGCGGTATTATCCCATTGTCTACTAGATGTCCATCCATTATCCTTTGCCATTTGTGTAATCGTGGCACCAGTGATTGGCTTACCTGTATAGGAACCGAAAGAGTTCCATTTAGCTTCGCACTCACCAGGATGGAATCGTTCACCATCATTAGCAGACCATTCTTCCCATACAAACATTGGATATCCTTCATGGTGAAGTGCAAGGCCTACATTCAGCCATTCTTCGTAGGAGCAATCGACGGGGTCAATATACTCCAACACTTCTCTTAAATCTAACTTCTTTTGTTGTTCCATAGCCACTCCTTTAAGATGGTTGGTATGTTGCAGGACTTATGCCTTTAGGAATTCGCCAACCACTGGCGCTAATACGGCTTATCATGTTAGAGGCTTGGACATTTGTCCAAGTGCCCACATTTTTAAAGCCTTTATTTTCTAAAAATCTTATTTGTTTAGGAGTTGATAATCCCTCCGCTTTACGTTTGTGTAATCTATCGATTAATAATGATGCTTTGCCGGCATCTTCAATAGTATCTGGATTAAGACCAAAATCCTCGATAGTTTTCTTTTGTTTATCAGTAATGCTTGATACTTGCCATCCGAACGTAGGAACATAATGGGTTAGATCCTCAGCTTGAATCGAAAATTCAAACTGTAATGGGTCTACTAGTTTTGCTTTTTTCTTACGCATTGCTGCAAGTTCATTTGCAAGTGCAGCCTCACGTTCTGCAATGACATCACGTTCTGCTTGTGCCTCTGCATCTTCTAGACTCATGCTTGACGTTTCAAGAATGCTTGTCATCTTATCTGCTACATCATCTGATTTAGCGATTAAGTGCGCCGGTCTACATAGTGAATGCTTTTCATAATGCCATAAGAAATCGAGCACCAATAAGTGGTCTTTTCCTTCACATAATCTAGTACCACGGCCAATCATTTGCGTGTATAACGCTCTTGATTTTGTTGGCCGTAGTACGATTACGCAATCAACACTAGGACAGTCCCAACCTTCTGTTAATAGCATTGAATTACAAAGAACGTTGTATTTACCATTGGCAAAATCCTCTGTAATTTCGTTTCTATTTTCACTATTGCCATTTACTTCAGCTGCATTGAAACCACGTTCAATGAGCATGTTGCAAAACTTTTGGCTTGTTTCAATAAGTGGTAAGAATACGACTATCTTGCGGTCTTTATAGTCGAGTAATGTATCTGCAATTTGTTCTAAGTACGGATCCAATACACGGCCTACGTCACCGGCTTGGAAGTCCCCAGCTGTCATTTTGACATTGGTGAAATCGATGTGAAGTGGTAATGTTTGCACCTGTATCTTCACTAAATACCCACTGCTAATTGCTTCACGTAAAGTATATTCATAGGCTAAGCTATCAAATGCTTGTCCTAAGTTCTTCATATCGGCTCTATCTGGTGTAGCAGTTACACCAAGAACATCAGCTTCGTCGAAGTAATTTAAAATAGCTTGATAGCTATTAGATAAAGCGTGGTGTGCTTCATCAATAATAATCGTGTCAAAGTAGGTTTTGTTAAAAAGAGAAAGTCGACTATCGCGACATAAGGATTGAACAGAGCCGACTATGATGCGGTCCCATTTCCCTATACATGATTGTTCGGCTTTCTCTGTTGCAGTAGTGAGTCCAGATGCTTGCATGATTTTATCTGAGGCTTGCTGAAGTAATTCTTCACGATGCGCTAGGATTAATACACGCTTACCTCTTCGGACTGCCTCTTCTGCAATCTTAGCAAAACAGATAGTCTTGCCTTAACCGCACCCCGTTGGTAATACCAACAGGGTACGTCTATTACCTTTCTCCCACTCTGACCATACGGCATTGACTGCCTCTGTTTGATAGGGTCTAAGTTGCATTAGAAACCTCCAAAGCCTTCATCTGGTTTATAGAATTTAGCAATTTCGTTGGCAGTACCTTCCGTGCCATCGTTTTTTTCATAATGACGATGTTTGAGTTCAAGAGTACCTGTTTTACCGATTAACAAATCAGGGTTAGCCATAAACTTTTCATTTGGTTTTGCCAAACCAGTGGCGATGAAAATATTGGATACTTTCCACATCATGGAGGGAATCCAGTACAATCTTTCAGTGACTTTGTTTTTCCCTAAATCACCACCATCGGCTTCTAATGTTACGACTGCTTTTGGTGTATTGGCCGGAATTTTAGCAGTTGCTATATCTGTGTATCCTTTTTCAACATTAGTGATAGTGAAAGGATATTTACCAGGAGGAAGGATCGTAAACTCCTTAACCTCTGCTACTACTTCAGAATTAAAACCTAATGCTTCTGTTCCTAATTGTTCGAATGCGCTACTCATAATTTGTTACCTCGTCTCTTATTTATTAATGAATTCAACAATTTTATCCCACATTGGAATAATCCAACCATTCACAAATGCAGGATCATAATTTTCAAAAGGAGTACCAGCTGGGTATTTACCACGAGCCACTACAACAGACTGTACTTGGTCTAATGTAATACCATCTTTCGCCATTAAATCTTTTAATGGCTTAGGAATAAGTGTTTCAACTAGTGGAGTATCATGTTCTTCTGTTGCTGCTTTAGTTGTAGGCTCAACTTTTGGCTTTTCTTGAACGGTTCCAACTTGTTCTTTTGCTGCTTGCATCACCTCTGGAGGATACTTGTTAGGATCTTCTTTTAAAACATGTTCTGCAGCTATAGTTGCTAATAAATCTTCTGGAATTACATGAGCGATTTGACTGTATTCAAATGGCATCATGTCTGGCAATCCATGCCGGTTTTTGGCATCCCATGCAGGATTATGTGTCGCATACATCAAACGCTTGCCGTTAACTGCTTTTTTCTTATTAGTGGTTGATGTGATGATTTCGTTTTTATAGTTGGCGAAAAGAACCATGTCTGCCCATTCCTTAATGAGTGGAGATGTTTGGCTTCCAGTTTTCTTACCAAGCTTTAATTCAAAGCGATCATAGGCGCCTAGTTCGTCAGGTTGCTCGAATTTTCTGATTTGAGCATGTGCGGTAAGCACTACATTTAGACCTGCATCAATAACTTCATCAAGTAAGTTCAAAAAACGACCCATTTCTTCACGAACGAATACATATCCATTCCCATATCCGAAGTCTTCAATGCCGGCTTTATTGTGCTTATTACAGATATATTCAACACATAGCTGTTCAGCCCAATCAATAGTATCAATAACTAGTGTTCGATATGGACCTGGCATCATTGCAATTTCTTTGACATAAGAAATCAATATTTGCCATGATGTAGGTTTATCAGTACGAGCCACATCTAAGTGGTCCGTACTGCCTTCTGTGTCGATAAATACAGGAGATGGGAATTGACTTGCAAATGTTGTTTTACCAATCCCCTCGACGCCATAAATGACGACCTTTTGAGCACGTTTACGTTTACCGGTTATAATGTTCATTACCATTCACTCCAATCTTCTGAAACTATAGTATCTGTTGCAGGTGCTTCGACTTTAGGCTCTACTTTTGCTTTAGGTTTAGCTGTAGCCTTTGTCTTATCCGTTCCTGTTGTGCTGAATTCTTGGCCTTTAATGTGGCCATCTTCGATGATGATAGAGCATTCGTCTTCGTTATTAGTAACGCGTGTAGCGATAACTTGTAAGCCTTCTTGCTCTAACCATTCTCCAAACTCTTTCATAGTATCAACGTCCATTTGTTCCATTTTGTCCATGAGTACAAATCCACATTTAGGATTAAGAGCTCGCACAATAGCAGTAGCTACCTTAAGTTGTTCAGCACCACTCATGCAGTCCCATTGACGATCATTGTAGATAAGCACACCATCTTGAATGGATAGACCAGGTAGAGGCATATCAACAGATTCAAGAAGTTTGTTTTTGCGTTCACGGATGTCCTTGATATTTTCCGTGAGTTCTTCATATTCTTGATTGAAATCTGCTGCTTCTTGTAATGCACGTTGACGTTCTTGATTAGCACGGACCTTAGTGTTGATTTCATCAACAGATCTGATTTGTTCTTCAAGTTCTGCCGTAGATTCATCTTCTAAGTCTTGCGCAGCAGTTGTAGCGATATTGTAATCCTCTGCCAACTGTGTTTGCTTTTCCATTAGTTCATCAAGCTTTGCCTGGTATTCATCAATGCGGTTGGCTACTACCTGCATTTCAGTTTGGATAGCCAATACTTGGTTACGTTTTTGCTTATTCTCTTCATTTTTAAGCAAAATGCTTTGTTGTTGTTGAATAAGCTCGGAAGCACTCACCAATTCATTAGGCGCATCATCATAGGCAGGCAACTCTTTAGCATATTTGTCTTTCTGAGTGGCTATTTGCCCTATAGAATGACGTTTCGAGTACACCTCTTGGTATTCACCTTCGAGTTTCTTTAACTCGTCTTCTACGCCCAATAATTGAAGTAATTCTTGTGCCTTTTCTTTGTCGCTCATCTCCATGAACTTTGGTAGATCTAATGCTAGTTGACCAATGAAGGAATCTAAAATCTTTTGACCTGATTTTTTGCCTTCCGGATCTAGTACTTTTAGCGTGCTATTTGTACCAGTTCGAGTTACTACTAATCCATTGGATAGCTTCACTTCTAAACGTGGGGGATTATAACTTCCTTCACGTTGTGCTGTTGATGGTTCAAATTTAGCGCCACCAAGCGTCCATGCGATTGAATCAAGAATGGAGGTTTTACCCTGTCCATTCTTGCCACCGATTACTGTGAGTCCATTTGTTGTTGGCTCATATGAAACGGCTTTAACTCGTTTCACATTTTCTAATTCGAATGAATTAATTTTGATTGTTTCCATAAGTCCTCCTAGGATAAGTCTTTTTCAACATTTGTATAAACAGGTGGTTTATTTACGAATTCCATATTAGCGATGGTTAATGCTGTAATGAATTCTCTTGGATGCTTAGAATGATTCCTAGCCATGCATATGCATCCTGCTGATAGCATAGCAATCACAATATTTTCATCCTTAATATTTGTATTCGCTTTTACTCCGCATAATTGACCTTCTATATATTCAATGGTAAGATTTAGCTTTTTTACTTCCATAACTTCACCTTAGATTCCTTTTTGTGCGTTTACTTCTTCAATTAATTTATTTACAAGCGCTTCAAGTTTGCTAATTCTGCTTTGTGCGTCCTTAGCTTCTTGAACATAATCAGAGCCTTTACCAGTCTTAAACGCAAGATTAATGGTGTATTGGTTTTCAGCGCCTAATGTAGCACCGAAGCCTAACATGATACGTTCATTAAGTCTAGCGAATATACCAAGAGCCACCGCGTTACTGTTACGGTAATGTCCATAAGATACTGCATAAGATGCTTTATCATTGCGGTTAAAGTCTAATGGGTGTAAACCAGCTAATGCAGCACTACATGCTCCCAATTTGTTAATGCGATGTTCAGTAGCATTGATACGATTATTGATTTCACTGGCCATGTTGTATTGGCGGTTTTCCAAATTCGTGATACGCGTTTCGTGGTTAACAGAGGCATCGTGAAGTGTGCTGATATCAGATGTATTAGTACGCACCTTTGCGCCTAACGAGTTAATTTCATCGTATGCAGCGTACAATTGGGAGCCGTTGACCGCGTCCAAGCTATCAGCCTCAACACGCCCTGCGCTCACGTTTTGGAGCTGACGGTTATATTGAGCCACGCCACCTGCACCTGTGCGAGCTTTAGAACCAAAGGATACGACCGCGCCAGGTTGTTCGCCGGCGAAGATGTGGCGTGTTCCGTTAAGGTCTACACCATCAACGCCTACCGCATCATCGGTCACCGAGTTGGCGCCAATGGCCACCGCGTTGGCACGATCTGCAATTGTATTATTCCCAAACGCTACTGCATCAGTTGCCAGGCTTTTGGAATGAGTGCCGAATACTAATGCACCTTGACCATTGCTTTCAGAATTAGAACCAAACACCAATTGTTCTTTATCTGCACCGATTGTATTGTTATAGCCAACTATTGCAGATTGGCCGCCAGCCACATTGTTATTATTAGCACCAACAACTACTGTGTTTTCACCTGTTACATTGTTTGTGCGACCAAGTACTACGGAGCTTTCGCCACTAACATATGCACCATTACCGATAGCAATAGTGTTATATGCAGCAGTACGAGCTTGACTACCGATGGCTACGGTATATTCAACCAATGCTTCCGCATGGCTACCATACGCAAAGGAATTTCTTCCCATAGCTTTGGAGTTATTACCACCTGCAAAGCTATTTGTTCCATTAGCTGTATTAGTTTCACCAAATGCTACTGCGTTGTTACCGCCTACTGTGTTTTGATAACCTACAACACCAACGCTTTTTGCATTGTTTGTTACTGTGTTATTTGTGCCACCGATGAAATTATTATCAGCTGCAAATACGTTTACCGCTAAAGATGCGATTGTTGCTGTCATTAATACTGTTTTGTTCATTGTTTTTATCTCCTATATTTTGTACAATACAGGTAGAGTATTTTGTGATGTACTCTACCAAGTCCGCTATGGTTTCCTACGCCATGATTAGCGGACTTTTCTTTTTTCATAAAATCTAACTTCCCTTGCCCAGTAGTTGCTTAATATCAGTAATACAAACCCAAACATGATTTGTAAAAAAGCGGTGTAGAAATCAATCCTGTTAATTTCTATAGAACCAATTGTTCCAACGATCATTAGGAACGCTACGGTTCTTAATACCCAAATTAGTTTCATCATTGCCTATACCCTTTCAATATGTTATAAAGCCGTTCGAGGTTTTCGACTTTTAATTTATCGACTAGCTTACAGGCCAATCTGTCCGCCTCACGGTGTGCAATTTCATTGCCATACTCGTAAGAATTATTTGAAGTCGGTTCTTGATATCTCTTCTCGTACTCGACTTCATATTCGGCCTTATAAATATCGTTAAGTAGCCTTTTGTGAAGCGCATCGGCTACAGGTCTGTAAGCCCCACTATCCCACTTAATCGCATTACCTATGAATGTAAGTGCGGATTTTACTATTTCATCTGTCAATGTTTCGCACTCATTAATTTCTACAACGTGTGGATTAATGTTTTCGTTAAAGTATCCATATATGTTCATACAATGTGCGCCTCCTTAAATGCTTCATTTATTTTTTCTTCTGGCCAGCCTAGTGTGTTGGCCAAGTAAAACCGGAACCCTTCTCTATCAATTGAAAAGGTGCGCCCCTTTTTGCCTTCCGTTTGCCAGCACTGCGCAAAGGGGAATTTATCTCTCGCGATGCATTCCCGAACTGCAGTCATCGTTCTACCTAGGACCGTTGCCATTTGGCACACGGCAATCGTTTTAGTAATCATAAGTAACTCCTTCCTACCATCGATAAGCGGTAATTGCCGCCACTATGATGATGAAAATACTAATCGCAGCAGATAAGCTTAGCATTAGCATCCAAAGACAGATGCTTATAACAGCTTGTATATCACGCTTTTGCATTACACTTTCACCTCATTTTCTATCTAATTTAGGATTGTAGTAATCGGTTTCCCAAAAGTCATGACTATCAGCATCATCGACACACAATGCATAACAAATACTAACGACGGTCGCCATTTGTACTGATTTCCCACTAATAGCTCGGTTCAATGTATCTCTTGTGATTTCGGCTATTTCAATCAAATCAGCCTTTGTCATACCTAATTCGTTCATACGCTCCTTAATAGATTCGCCAAACATTCTGATTGCAAACTGCTTCATAATTCTGTCCTCCTAGTTTTGATAGCTAAATTGATTGCAAAAGTAATAAAGGTTATAATTATAAAAAACTAACCTATACAACTTTTCCCAAGGTTACTTTTGTATCTTCAGAAGTTACTTCTGAAGCAAAAAAAATAGGCATAGGGTCCTTGATATCAAGAAGTTTTATCATCTTCTCGATTTCATCAGAACCAAACACTCTCTTCTTTAATTTCATTGAGAATGTTTTAGGAGACATTTCTAACTTTTGGGCTACATCCTTTTGAGTTAGACCTTTTGAAGCTATTGCCCCTTTGATAAGATTAACGTTAACCAAGTTTTTCACCTCTTTTCTAAAACCTAAGCTTGTCTTCTACACATATATTATCCCCTTGTATGTAAACCGTCAAGTTATTTTTGTAACTTTTGGTTACATTTTTGTTGATTTTAAATCTACTTTATGATATCATTAAGTTACTTTTATATCTTTTATAATATTTTTACTTTACAAATATAATTAGGAGAAATTGTAATGGCTAGAAAAATAGGATTACGTCTAAAAAAACTTAGGGAGATATCTCGTTTTTCCTTAGATTTTGCTGCTAAATCCGTAGGTATTTCGAAGCAAACTTTATTTAAATATGAAAATGATAAAATTACTAACATCCCATCGGATAAGATTAAAGAGTTAGCTCGACTTTATCAAACTTCTCCAGCTTATATTATGGGATGGGAAGACGATCCCGCCGTCCAAAAAGAATCCAATGAAAATCACGCACCTACAGCCCCCTCTTTACCTAACCCAGCTCCAATTTCCTTAAATTTTAAAACAGTTTTGGGAGCAAATGACCTTGCAAAGGCCCTTACTGTTGCAGATGAAGCCTTTTCACCTCGGATAAGGAAAGGAGATACTGCTTTTGTTACAAGTTTATATAAGGATGAAAATTTAAATCCTAATAGAAGTATCTTGGCTATACAAGCGGTAGACCAAAATGGGATTAAAACACCAGATACTATAGTACTAAGATTCTTTTACTATACTCCTGATTTAAAAGGCATTGTGACATATGCACCATCTTATGTCCCCGAAGCGTTCCCTCCAGTATTCTATCCATTTGAGTATTTGAATGAAGAAATGCCTGTTATTGGTATAGTTCGATCTATATCATTTAATATATTCTAATAATTGATATAAGGGGAGATTTTAAAATGAAAAAGGGATTAGTATTAGCAACAATATTTGCATTATGTTCAACAATAGCGCACCAGGATGGGTCTTTTTGTTGAGAAAAGCCAGTCATCGTGCGGGTTGTTTCGAATTTGTTGACCTTAACAAAATCGGAAGACAACGCGCATGATGACTGGCTTTGTGATAAAAAATTCTCCTACCCTGCTATATAGGTAGGAGGACTTGAATTCAACTGGATAACGTTTATATAGGAGTTCTTATGTCAATTGAAAGTGTATTAAATGAAGAAAACGCATTACTTTTAGAAATGCTACGGGAAGATAAAAATTTTATAGATACCTCATTTACTTTCCCAAATCAAGGGAAAGAACTCCAATTAGAGTTGGTGTCCTGGAGTAATAGGAACAGATATATTCTATACATAAATAGAAAAAGCAAAATTAAAACTCGATATACGCTCCAGACTAAACACCGTGAAAGCTATATTTTATTACGATTAGATTTGGATAATAAAACCCATCGCAACCCTGATGGGCAAAAAATAGGCGGCAATCATTTGCATATATTTGATAGAGATGATATGTCCGGTAGCTGGGCTTTTGAATTAGATGATGCACAATTAAATGAAGTATTTCCAGGATTCGATTTTTCAGAAATTACTAAAAACGGAACTACCCCAATAGAGCAGTTCCGCTTGTTTTGTACATTATGTAATGCGACCAATCTTCCTTCAATCAATGAACAACCAGTAAATGATACGTTAGGGTTCTAAGCAAAGGCTTCTTGATATTCATTCTTTTTAGACCAGGGAATACCTTGTATGTCATATTCTTTTAAGTGAGCAATATGAGTATCAATAGATTTATCTTGATCATTAATTAAGACAATAAATTTTCCCTCTTCGCCACGTTGCTCTTTGATATCAGTCCACGAAAAGATAAATCTTTCCAAATGAGATCGGCGGGGATTGTTCAATAGCTTAATAAATCGTTCTGGATGTAATTTATTACGCTGTAGCAAGAAATCAAAATTTTGAGTATACCCGGAGCGCCCTCTTAGAGAAATATCTTTTGAATAATATATTTCATGACTATCAAAATAGTTAGTAACATCTTCAAAGAAGAATGATTTAATTGACGATTGATTTAGATAAAACAAATCATTAATATCAAGCATAGCTTGGAACAATTGATGCTGCGCTTCACCCAAATTACTTTTTGGCACTGTTAAATACAATTCATCTTTTTTAGAATCAAGCTCAATCCCTCGCTTACGTACAATATCTTGTAAAATCTGCTTTCTTTTAGGTGTTTTAAAATCGAGCCCTGACATTTTCAAGTCAGTAATTGTATACATATCGTCAGATATTCTGTACATGCCATCTGTAAGGGCTTGTATATAAATTTGAATATAGTCGTTATGCCTATCAAGAAAAGGAGCCGTAATTTCAGTATAGCCGTTTCCTAAGTCTTCTTCTGTAATTTCAGATTTCAACCAATCTAAATACGTACTACTGAACTTCATGTATCCCACCTCCTATTCTCAGATATCTACTTATATTGATTTATATCTTAAAAATATCTTTAGTATATTATAATCCCTTTCATACCTAGCCGCAATATATATCTAAAAAAGCAGTATACTACAAAAAAATTTTGAGGAGGAGATATTATGGCCATGAAACGCGCCAACGGAACAGGATCCGTTTATAAAATGAAACATAAGCCGTTACGCAAGCCATACCGTGCCGTCGTAACTACTGGCTACGATGAGAATGGTAAGTGTAAGCGTAAAACGATTGGCTATTATGCGAAGTCAAAAGAAGCCTGGGATGCCTTATCAGAGTATGGCATTTACCCTGAAAAGTTTGAAACAAAAAAGGTATTGTTCAGTGAATGCTGGCGGTGGATGATTGCCGATAAGGAACGCAAAGGAATAGACGTCAAAAAAGGCGGATATTCGACCGCACAAGCGAAGTTAACATCGATTTGGAATAAACCTATACAAGAAATCAAACTCGTCCATCTGCAAGCGATAATCGACGAAAATAGCCATTTAAGTCGGTCGTCTATTGGTCTGATTGTCAAAGGCCTGAACGGTGCCTTTGAAGCAGCAATAAAGAATGATGTTATTATAAAGAACTATGCTGCACTATTAGAATTAAAGCCAGCTGAAAAGTCAGATATACATAAGCCTTTTACAGAGGCGGAAATTCAAACGATATGGGAACATGCTCACATGGATATAGCTAAACTACTTTTAATGTATATCTACTCCGGTATGCGACCGATAGAGCTGCTATCCATTAAGCTTGAAAACGTGCACCTGGAGGAACGCTATATCATCGGTGGAGTAAAAACAAAAGCCGGCAAGGACAGATTAATACCTATTGCAGATTGTGTTATGCCTTTTTACCGCGAAATTCACGCCCAGGCGGTCGCTTCTAAATCTGATACACTTATCCCTCCTGGGTACACCTCAAAGTACCTAGGAAAGCCAATAAAACGATTTTGCAAGGAAGTCGGAATATCTGACCACCTCCCGCATGACACACGCCATACGTTTATCACATTGGCCAGTAACTATGGAATAGATCGTTACATCCTAAAGTCCATCGTTGGCCACACGCAAAGTAAAGACATTACTGCAGATGTGTATACGCATAAAACGATTGAGCAGTATGTCGAGGAAGTAAATAAAATACCGTCATCATTTAGTTAAAGGTTGTGCAATGGTTGAGCAACGCACGCAAATTTTAACTATTTTTAAAAGAAAAAGCACAGTACCTATGCGCATAAGTACTGTGCTTTCTGTATTTGCGAAACTATATGTCTTATTTGGAGTACAATTCGACGATAAGTGTTTCGTTAACTTCGATAGGAAGTTCT
>ERZ773180.839-NODE-839-length-16868-cov-30.927972_pt1 | contig 16868 bp, 8 predicted proteins | sample MGYA00511080_ERZ773180 | MGnify/ENA primary metagenome ERZ773180 (study PRJEB29015, sample SAMEA2738175) | human oral metagenome | biome: human oral; feature: human-associated habitat; material: saliva | place: China | collected 2178 ...
ATACCGGGGAGTGGGGTGTGCGAACCTATATAGGTCGCTGCTCCGACCAATATAGCTTCGTGTCGTGACCTATATAGGTTCACCCGCTGACCTATATAGGTCGGTAGCACCCCCTCCCGAGAGGCTGCTCTTACGTTCCAATTCTATTGGATACGGATAGCCTTCTCATCTCTGAAGATCAGAGCTATTCACTCCAAGAGTAAAAGAGGATCCGATAGCATTCATCATGTATATAGACTACAATGGCAGAGATAAATCAGATCAAAGGTAAGCAGCAGAGAAAGCATACGAAAAAGAAAAGAGCTGCGAAGCGTATCATAGGCATTGTGAAGTTCTTTGATATGTCGAAGAACTTTGGTTTCATTGTCTCGAATAGCCTATATGTGAGAGGAAAGACGGCTGGTAAAAATGAACTCTGTGATTTCCATGTTAAGGGCTCAAGTCTGGTCTACCCTTGGCTACTTAGTGAAGGGCAATGGGTGGAATTTACTCCTGGGAAAAACACATATGGGTCAGCTGATAATGCTCTAAATGTAGCTATATTAGAGTATAATTTGGAGACACTCGCCAAGACTATGGTCTATAGGGGAGAATACGCCCGCATTCAAGGTGAGGATACACACTCTGGGAAGTTGTATGATGCAAGTATCTTAGGACATGTCATCTCGAAGATAGAGAAAGAAGATCCTCACAATGCCGTAGAAATTATTGCCTCAGCTTTCTGCAATTACCTCCATAGTCTGCCTCCAAATGAAGAGCTTTGCTGCATCAATGAGCTACTGCTGGATGAGACGCTTAATCAGAAGCTAATAAAGGTCCTCTTACCATTAGATACTCTATCTGGAGCAACTGAAAATATCGATTCACTGCATCGCCTCAAGAAGGCTTTGACAGATCGGCTACTGAGTAGAGACTCGATATCCTCTCTGTATCAGCTTCCGTCAAACTTCTGTTTGGATGAATATGCAGAGCCTATTATCAACCTACTATCTCGGAATACTGCGCATGCAGACGACCTTAAATCATGGCTTAGCTCACATCTTGAGTTTGCTTCACAGATCAAATTAGCAGATGAGGATATTGCTACGATCCCACTACGTTTGATCTTAGATGAAGTTTTGGATGGTGGGGGGATGAGTCCGATTTCCGCTCTTACAGCTCCGTGGAAGCATATCCGAAACTTCATTAGCGAGCCACCTACAGGTGTGGACATCCAGAGGTTCATTCGCCGATATTTTGCAGGTAGAAGTGAGTCCTTTGTGATGGAGCATCCCATAGTAGATGTACTGTCATCAGCACTTCGAGATAAATTGGATGGCACTGAATCAAAGACGAAGGTCAAGGTATGTAAGGAATTACTACCTCAATTCTTAGACTACTATGCAGACAAGGACCTTGCCAAGGTAACTCAGTACATTCATTGGAGCTCTACCGATATTACCTCCTTTTCAGATAAACTCGTTGACCTACTCAATGTAACTATTGAGTCTGCCCCAATGGATGTTCGTAAATTCCTTGCGGTATGTCAAGAGAAGAAAATCTCGTTGAGAGCTTTGTTTACTCCGGCTCATAGGATAAGTGATAACCTTTGCATAGAGTTGTTTGAGAAGACTAATAATAGTAAGTATCTTGATCGCATTACAGATATTAGCTCCTGCGCTTCATGGATATCAATACAGCCGACCGAATTCATACTATCGTTCATCAAGAAGTATAGGACATTCATAACAGATGTTGAGGAAGACAAGCTTATCCCCTCCTTAGGTATTGATATTGTTGCCAAAGTCCTCAAATCAGTTGTAGTAGAAGAGCAATATCAACTTCTATACCTCCTCCCCAAAGAGATGGCAGAGGATGTAGCGACTAAGTACTTCAAACGCAATCGCCTATATACACTCTTTATTGACGAGAAGTGGAACGAACTTCAGAGGCAATTCCCCTATGTCGTCTTTGACCTTGAGGGTGATCGTAGCGAGATTAGGGAGTTTGCTTTCCATGCTGAGAACAATATATGTTCCTATGAGACAGAGGCGGAGCTACCAGCACTTTTTTCTGCTCTTGAGGGTAAGGAGATCATCGTTGGACATAACATCACAAGATGGGATCTCCCGATCTTGGAGGATAGAGGGTTTACTTCAAAGAGCTTTGTATGGGATACACTATTGATGGAGATTCTATTGAATCCTTGTCGTTATGCCTATTCTTTGAAAACAGCCCACCACGCTAAAGATGATGTAGAGCTAACTAATCGACTCTTCTGGTCTCAGTTGCAGCGTTTGGCAAGTGATCCTGAGTTGTGCACTATACTGCATAGCACTCTACCTACTGTTATCCTTGAGACATTGGAGTACTTACGGAAGCCCCTATTTATAGATGGCTTTAAGAAGAAGTATGGTGATGAGCTATCTTTCTTCCACGAGGAAGATGCTGTTGCGGTTAAACTACAAGAGCAACTGAAAGCTATAGAGAGCGAAGTAACAGGAAAGCCCTCACTTATTATTGCCCCCCGATATATCTGGAGGGGCATAGCAGAGTACGTGCCTGTTTCGTTCCTTCAGACGGATATAGATATCGCTTACTGCACACTCTCTAAGGAGAAGTTGCAAGAGCACCCACTTCCAGACCCTATTAAGCAGGAGATCCTATTGCGCTTTATCGCCAATTCTACAACTCCCATTGTGGGAAATTTGGCATCCTATCTGCGCTTAGAGATATTTGATGATCAGACCTTGATGGGCTATATAACAGCAGAGAAAGAGCCTATCCACTGTGCTGACCCTACTATTCTAACTAGTCTGAATAATCTAAAGTCGTATGAGTACATCTACTTTGTAGGCTGTGAACTGGAGAATCGTTTGAATCATTTTTCTCTGCCCACAAAGCTGTCGGCTACTGACTTCGAGCCAGAGGCGAGCCATATCCCGATGAGATTAGGTGGGACGAATTATGCGGAGGTGATGCGAGACGAGCTTAGTTATCCACTCTTTGCTGATGTGCCCAACGATGCAGCTAACGTATGGATAGAGCGTCGAAAAGATGGGACATATGTAGTAAACTATAATGTCAATCTTTACAGTAAGATAAAGGAGCTATATCTCCGCAATGAGGGAAAGTGCAAGAGCATTCCATGGCAATCTCATGAACCAAAAAATGAGAAGATCTTCTTGGTTCATTCCAAGCAGCATATCGGATTAGATGCCATACAAAAGCGAGTTGGGAGTACTTCTCGTTATCGCTCGATGTACTGGATGTATCAATTAGCCCTGCTTCAAGAGGTCAAGCTACAAGCTCAGTTGCCTGTGCTCTACTTTATTGAAGACGATTCGGAGATCGAGGAAATAATAGGCTATGCGACCTCTATAGGTTTCTATATTCCGAGAGAAGGTACTCTTGATCGGCGACTTGAGAAAATCGCACAGGAGAGAAAGGGTATGCTAATCTTACCCAAAGAGCAATTCTTTGTGGTCATGGACAAACGTCTGGATAAGGCCTATTGCTATGTCTGGGATCAGATGGCTGTCGAGAAACACATGATGATGTGGAGGAACACTTATTCTAAGGTGTCTCAGCTAAACGACGATGTGGAGGAGCAAGGTGATGACCTTAATTTGGGTAGTACAAAGGATACCTACCAATCTGCACTGCTATCGCTGTGGCCAGAATATGAATACTATCATAAATTCGTGCAAGGGAAACATACTGATTCTCCCATGTACATACTGGAGCCCTTCTTAGAAGACTATTATCAGCTATCTAAAGTATGGGGGACAAGTGTGTTTGTTGCTTCCAACTTATGGCAGAGTAAGGAGCAGTTTGAGGAAGCGATCGCAGGCTCCGAGAAATTCTTCCATGATACTCATGTCGACTACTCATTTCTGAGTGAGCATGATATAGAGACTGCAATGGAGGTTATTCGGACTACTCTCATCTCGGTCAAAGGTGCTGAGTGGTCAGAAACACAAAAACAGGTACTCCCAAAGATTCTGAGTAAGCGCGCCAACTACTTGGTCTCGATGCCAACAGGTGGTGGTAAGTCTGTCCTCTTCCAAGGCCCAGCCCTGTATAACGCTTCGCGCACCAATAGACTCTCCATCGTCATTACTCCACTGAAGGCTTTGATGCAGGATCAGGTGAAGGAGTTAGCAGAGAAAGGCTTTTGCACGAACGTAGATTATCTGAATGGAGACCGCTCCTACTCTGAAACCAAGAGTATTTATCGTAAGGTTTGTAGTGGTGAACTTGCCCTGCTTTACGTGACGCCAGAGCGCTTTCGTTCTCGCGCCTTTCGGAAAGCCTTGATGACTCGTATGTTACACGATCAGGGATTGGAATACATGATCTTTGATGAGGCACATTGCATCTCACAGTGGGGGATGGAATTCCGCCCTGAGTACTTGAATGTCATCAAGGTCTGTAAGAAGCTGAGCGAGAAGTATGGTAGTGGTTTCCGTGTCATCATGTTCTCGGCAACGGTCACAGATATGATCTATAGACAAATCAATGAGGTCCTTTCAGTAGAGCGCATTGGAGATACCCACAGCTATAATCCTATTCGAGACCATATTAAGATTAACTCATGTTTGGTTGATCCTGATGTACCAGCTCGAATACAGAAGATTGTCCGCTATATCAAGGAACACCGAGTTGATTTCGTTCTTAGTCGCATGTTGGTCTTTTGCAGGACTCGTAGTCAATGTGAAGAAGTAGCTGTCCTTTTGGCGGATGAGTTATCTAAGGCTGGTGTTTTTAATCGCGATGAAGCTCCAGAACGTGTGGGATTTTTCCATGCAGGCCTGGATGCAGACGATAGAGAGAACACCTATAATCGCTTCAAATCGAATGAGAATCCCATCTGTATTCTCTGTGCAACAAAGGCCTTTGGTATGGGGATGGATATACCTAATATTCATTATATCGTACATCTTACGCCACCAAATACACTTGAGGATTATCTCCAGGAGGTCGGGCGTGCTGGGCGTAATAAAGAAATGTATCTCAAGGCTGGATTTAGCGAAGAGAACCCCATTCCGACAGTGTGTCTGTATTCCAAACAAGACATTAAGAAGCTGAGAGATCTCCTGGTAAAGAGCGAATTGAGCTGGCCAAAGCTCGAGGAGATACGCCTGGCAATCAAAGCCTACATAGAGCAGATACAGCCTTTGGAGAAGACTCAAAAGCATCCCATTGTCATCCCCAATAACCTTTGGAAAAAGGATGATGACGACTCTAATCATACAGACCTCAAGATAGGTATGTATTGGCTGGAGAAGTTGGGGCGTATCGAGATGAGGCATCTCGCTCCTGCACATATCTCCTTGGAGCTAAATGACGTCTCCAGAGAGGGACTCGTGTTTGACTTGTCTCAAAAGTCTCAAGAGAGAGAAAGCCTTATGACGTGCTTAGACCTGGCTGCATCTCAGCAAGGCTCTCAAACGATCCAGGTATCTTTGAATGAACTCTCAGCCGAGCTGTCAACACCCTATGCAAAGCTACTTAACCTCTTGATAGAGTGTGTGAAGCTCCAGCTTATAAAGATCAAGCAAACAGTGCCATGTAGAGTGACAAAGACACGCTTGGATGAAGTGGCTTATATGATCAAGGATAAGGCCATACACTTAGCCCTGCATATCGTTATTGATGCAGTAGAGAAACTCCTCTCCGAGAATAAGCTTAACGTTGAGAGATCATATACGATAGAGGAGATCCAGCAATCCTTAGATCTTTCCAGTCTGGACAGCATCCTTATCGAGGAGAGTGCCAAGGAAAACCCTACGACAAATCAACAGAAGTATATGCCCTGGTATTCTAAGGCTAGAAACGTGGGCTTGGTAAAGGCACAGAGCTATAAGGATGATCTAAAGAAGAAGCGCTATCGGCAAATTTTCACGTTGCTGGATATCATCCCGGGAGTCAAGTGCCGATCATATATTGACAAAGAAGACCGAGTTGTCAAGCAGACCCTACTGATCAAGCGAACGAAATGGAAAGAGTTTTTACCTCAATTCAAGGCCGATTGTCTGAATGTCATAGAACGTATCTATCCAAACTCAGGAAATCCTATTAATTGGTCTGATCTTATAGTACAATTAGACCTGGTCGATAGGGGCTACAATTACTTCGAGGGGATTCTTCGCTTCCTCCGAGGTATGGCCTATATTGCTTGTGACAGCCTACTCCCTATGGGGATCGAGGTCTTATCGAAGGAGTACTTTGAAAATCCTATCAGAGATAACATCGTGGACAACATGGAGCTGGACTATAGGTGCTTCAAAGAGTTTTCAGAAGCATCTGAGTTGCGTCGGCTTCGTATTGAATTCATGGATATACTCACCACGCAAATAAGAGATAAGCAAAGCTTCAAAAATCTGATAGCTTCATACTTTGGTGCTGGAGATGCTAAAGATCTACTGACCGTACTGGGGAACTACTATCCTGAGGATGATCAGATTTGGGGGACTATTCGAAAGTTGGCTATAGAGGATGCTGAGCAGAAGATGAAGAGAAATCCAGAGCAGTGGGCCATCTATACAGCTGCATCCCATATGAATGTGAATGTGTTGGCTGGTCCGGGTTCTGGTAAGACCCATGTCCTGACCATGAAGTGCGCTAAACTTATTTACAAAGAGAATGTAGCACCTTCACAGATATTGGTCTTGGCATATAATCGAGCAGTCGTCATTGAATTGAAGACTCGACTGGCTAAGCTTTTTGCCTCTTTGGGACTTAGTAGCTCAGCAAGCCAACTGCATGTCTACACATTCCATGGCTTAGCGAAGCGTGTTTGTGGAGAACTGGTACTCGGTAGCGAAGATATAAGGTTGTGGGAAAGGCAGCTTCTCAAGCTGATCCAGGTCAATCCCATGGAACTAAAGAGGATCTTCCCCGATATTCACTATGTCCTTGTTGATGAGTTTCAGGATATAACACAGACTCGTCTGGATGCGCTATTTGAGTTGAAGAGGATCTATCCAAAGATCTCTTTCTTCACCATAGGAGATAAGGATCAGAGTATCTATGGATTTGACAAGGTGGAGAGTACTGATCCAGACTATTATTATAAGCAGCTCTATGATAAACTGAAGCCAAAACAGATGACTATGTTTACGAACTATCGTTCTTACCCTGAGATTCTGCGACTGGCTGAACGCTTCCTTCCACAAGGCTCGTCATGCCCTCTTCCATGCGCAGAGAATATAGATAGGGAGCCCTTAGAGAACTATGCAGTAGTATGTAAGGATGGAAAGAGAACGTGGAATGAGGACTTACCAAGGCTTCTTCAGCACTTTAATGAAAAAGGGGCGGATGATGTAGCTATCTTCTTCCGAACAAATAGTGAAGTTTATCAGGGCTATGCTCTCATTCGGCAGAAGCTCCCCCTCGATTTTAAGATAGAAGTGAGAGTCCAGGGAGAAACACTCTGTGGGCTACACCGTGTGCGTGAGATCTATTCGGTACTTACTGACATCCTGGAGAAAAAGACCGTAGATGCTGTGCTTGAGTTCAAGAATGATGAGGCTAAGGCGTTTGTACGAGAGCGAGTGAAGCTACATATGGATAACCGCCCCAAGTGGGATAGCTTCTATTTGGATCTTGTCTATACATTGATACTTGACTATTTGGTCTTTGCTGAGTCGGAGGATGATGCTCATACATATGGGGATATGGTCAAGTCTATACGGGAAACATTGGAAGATGGTGATCCGCAGATCTATAAGATCTATGATAAGTATAGAGAGGAACGGTTTTTGAAGGATAAACGGATGTGTATCATCCTTACGACCATGCATAAAGTCAAGGGACTTGAGTTCGACGCAGTTGTCGTAACACCCTCTACAGCTTCTCTTCCTTATCCCAATATAGGCGAAGCTTCAGGAGACTTATCATCCAAAGAGGTCGAAGCCATAGAGGAAGAGCGGCGTCTACTGTATGTGGCCTTTACTCGTGCAAAGAAGTTTCTTGCCGCATATTTTGGTGAGCGTGAAGCTGCCATATCTCAAATGAAGAGGTTTGCTGGGGCTGATCTTCAACTTGGTATTAGAGAAAAGGAACAGAAACTGGGTAACTACAATTTAGGCTTCACAACTGGGAAGAACGCCAAGGCTATAAAAAAGTATATATCGCATCAGGTCAAAAAGAATGATCCTGTGTCGATTGTACGAGAGAGAAATGGGTGCTACATACTATCTTCTGATAGAACTCAAAGGATTGGGCAGTTGTCTCAAAAGAGCACAATCGCCCAAGCTATGAGAGGGCAAGCTTTGACGGAACTTCAAGGCTTTTTCATTAGTGATATCTTCTGCTGGACTCTTGAGGATACGATAAAGAGTGATGAAAAGAATGGAACAAACTATGCGTCGCAATGGTGTGAAGAAGCAGAAGGGTGTGCATTCGTTGTTGCGATTGCAGGATATGGGACGGAGGTATAACCGTTGTTGTGATGATCTCCCTATTAAGCCTGCTGTAATGCTCCTCCTTCGTTCCCCTCGCTGGCTCTCTTTTTCGCCTCCCTCATCTATACATTATAATATATAGGGGCGCGCTGAGCTCCTGCGCAGGGGGGGATGCGAACCACTACTGATCAGCGAGCGGACCAGTAGTGGTTACTCATATCGACCAGTAGTGGTTCGTGACGTGACCAGTACTGGTCCGAGCGCTGACCAGTACTGGTCGAAAAACCGCCCCCGTGGAGTTCGCTCACCGTGGCTATGGTTATGCTGCCGATTACGCTTATCTTCATACTGCCGAGTCACGGTGAGGACTTCCGTCCCTGTAAACTAAATAGTGAATAGACAATGATGAATAGCATACTATATAGAGTGCGACTTGTGGGGCTCCTCCTACTTGCGGTGGGTGGGAGCTACGGCACGTCGCAGGCACAAGAGGATTATCGTATGTTCGAGGCCAAGACGCCTCAGTTAGACCCCGCCTATGCCAAGGGGGTGTCGGGACATATAGCGGGAGAGCCACGTCCGGGACTACTTGTGATGGCTGGTGGGTGTAACTTCCCCGACCGCCCAGCTCGAGAGGGTGGAGCGAAGCGCTATTATTCAGAGATCTATATCGCCGAATATGCTGGCGAAGTGCTTCGTGCTTGTGAGACAAAGGCTTCGGAAGTAGATATACGGTGGTGGCTCATAGGGCATTTGCCCCACCCAACGGCCTATGCGGCATTCCAGCGGTATGATGATCAGCTCATCGTCGCAGGTGGGCAGTCTGCTGCGGGAGACCTAAGTGACGCCTATATCATTCAGCTGAGTGATAGCCTTGGCGTGGAGATCACTCCGCTACCCAGCTTGCCAGAGCCTCGTAGTGGGATGGCTTCAGCTCTCATAAAGAATGTGCTCTACCTCATCGGGGGCCGTGTGAATGGTAAGCTCTCCAATACCGTCCTGTCTCTCGACCTCAGCCGTCCGCAAAAGGAGTGGCGTGAGGAGACGCCTTATCCGCATAGCCCTTTCCTCAAGCTCGTAGCTATGACGAATCAGGGTGAATACAGCACTTCTTCCAGTGTCCCGTACTTAAGTGTTATGGGATCATTCACAGGTGTAGATGAGCCCGATCAACGAGTCCAGGCCGATGTCACCTATATGACTTATACACCTCAGACGAAGCAGTGGCATACTTACAAGATCGCACCCGATGACCCCATCGCTGCCCATGGCTTTGGGGGCGGTTACGCTTCGGGGGGCGAGGCCAGCTTCTCTGGTGGGGTGCGGGCTGACCTCTTTGTGACGGCACTCCAGCGAGAGAAGGATCTGAAGGATGCGAAAGCTAAGGGCAATCGTCGGCTGGTGAAGAAGCTACAGGCAGAGCAGCGTGCTTATCTCAGCCATGACCCTGCATGGTATGGCTTCTGTAGCGAGTGGTACTCCTTCGATAGGTCGAGAGGGAGGGGGGAAGCGAAAAGCGGATTTCACTTCGATGGCCGAGCAGATGCCGTCTATCTGGATAGGTGTTCTTCTATGATGGATGGTATGCTAATTGGAGGGGAGACGATGCCAGGTGTGCGTACTCCCAGGATCGTCATCTTTACGACAGCCTGCGATCCACCGAAATTTTATGTGACGATCGACCCGAATTACCAGCAGGGTGACTCGGGCTCTCCCAAATAATTACCGATAGCCTGTAAGAGAAAGTCTCGAGACGATAAATACACGTCCCCACCCGCAGCCGAGGCTGCGGGTGGGGACGCGTCGCTTCTAAGGGCTGCTACCGCATCAACGTGCGAGCAGTATCTCCTCAAGGAGGTAGCGTGAAGCAATTGGAGGCAGGATCGATTGTAATAGTCGTTCGCTCTCAAATCAGTAGCTGTTTCGTGAGCGAATGAATAGTGGTTTGCATTCAGAATGAGTAGTCGTTTGTCCTCGAAGCCAATAGCCATTCGTATGTATATCAGTAATCGTTTACGAATAGGTTTATTGATCATCATTCACGGGGAACTATGATTATGTAGTCACGTATCGCAAGGAGGATGTCAAGAAGAAGGATGCAAGAAGCACCCCGAGAGAGGGACATTCTACAGAAAAATTGCTTGATTTGGATAGATACGCCCTCAATATAGTCCTTAGAGTGTGGGGTAGACAGCCTGAAATTTCCCTCATCTGCTCATAACTTCGTACCTTTGTTAGTACGAGTATAACACTATATAGTACGAGGAAGAGTTATGAAAGAAGACGAGAAAAGCACATGCCAGGCTCAAGGAATAATCTCCCCCTGCAAGAGTCCTCACATTTTGGGGAAGCAAAGTGTAATGAGGCTTATGGTGGGAATTTCTGGATTTTTTATTTTCGGAGTGATTCTATGCTTGTTTATAGGGCAACATAATAAGACATGGGCTCAGAACTCGATTTATATTGTATCCGATACCGTGGGGGGGCATACAATGAATGGTGTTGCTACTTCCAAAGAGTCAAAGTCAGATGTTATGTGTGGGCGACTTTTTGAGAAGTTGAGAATGCAGGGAGCCCTCATGACACCTGACGAGTTTGCCTCTCGGGTAACTTCTTACTATAATACCTTGGTTGCTGTGTTAGGGGTAATGGTTGCGATCTTTACGTTTGCCTCCTACTTTCTTGTGAATAATTTCTATAAGAACGAATTTGATCGCGAGCGGCTGAACATCATAACGAAGCTAGAAGCAGACGTCGCAAAGAAAATTCAGCATACTCTAAGAGACTCTCTGGAGGTGAGGAGAGGGATTACGGAAGCTATTCGAGGCGATGTAGAAGAGGATTTTGTTCGAGCTGATTTCGCTGATTCTATGCTGTCTAAAATAGAAGAGATTAAACAGAAACAAAGAGACATTGAAGTTCAAATGGCAGATCTTCAAGAAAAGGTGCCCTCCGATTGGCAAGTTCTTGATGAAGAGCCTAGTAATAGCGTGAATAATGGGGGTTAGAGGGATACGAAGACCGAAGGAGTCTTCTTCAGAAGAGCATGAAGTAGGCTTGCTATTTACAGGTGTCGAAAGCCTTCTTCGTATAGCAGAACAAAAGAACCTGTATGATGGAGATCGTTTAGATATCGTAGGACTAATTAAACAAAGAGATGATATCTTGATTAAGTATGATTCTTCTTTAGATCCATCAATATCGGGGAAACTCTCTCGATCAGGAGGTAAGTGGATTATAACAGTAAACAAGTCGCATCATCAAAATCGTCAGCGATTTACACTTGCTCATGAGTTGGCGCACTATGTCTTACATAAATCAGAAGGGGAAAGTTTCACTGATACAGTCTTTTTTAGAGGGATGTCCGTCAATAATATTGAGTATGCTGCAAATGAGTTTGCTGCTAGCTTGCTAATGCCGGAAGCTAAGGTGCGAAAACTCATACAGGAGGGCGGAGCACAAAGTATAGAGAAGCTGGCTGAGTCTTTTGGAGTATCTGTTGCTGCGATGCTTTATCGAGTTAAGCAATTAGGATTTAGAACTAAGGTATGATGGATAAGAAGTATTGTCTCATTGTGAAAACTGGAGACTCTGAGCTCAGAGCGATGAAGAATCTCCCTTCAGAGAGTCTGAATAAAATTCTTCCAGTCGTAGAGCTAACAAGGGGTAGAGCGAAGAATATAGGGACAAAAGAGGCTCCAAAGTATATCTATCCATATGACTCTAAGCTAAAAAAAGTGAGGGAGATATTTGGAGAGAGGCAAATTGTTTTGGATGTAACCTCGGAGATCAGTTTGAGTTCCTTGGAGATTGATGAGCTCTTTGATTACGACAATGGATATGAAAAGTGGAGAACATTAGTTAGTGGATTGAGTGCAGAAGGTCTCACTATAGTTCCATCCATTCTGCGGAATTATGATGACGAGAACTACGAGAGAAATCTAAAGATTCAGCTCCAAGGCCTCTCTTCAATATTCTCAGAATTAATGTATAGATGTCCATTGGATGATCCTGGGATAGCAGAAGATCTTTCTTTTATCAATGATAACCTTCCTGCCTCTTGTAGCCTCATTCTTATTCTTGATTGCGGATGGATTCCAGCGGCTTCTTATAAAGATCCTGCAAAGGTGTGTATTGATAAAATTGGTGAGTTGGAAAAGACTTGGGGGGCAAGAAGAGTAGCTGTCGTTGTATGCGCAACTACATTCCCCAATAATATCAGTGAGATAGGGAATGATGTTTCTGATACTTTTGATCTTAGAGAGATAGATTTATATGAGATGGTTAGGGAGAAATATCCTGAAGTTATTTATGGTGATTACGGCTCAATTAATCCTATTCGAAATGATCAAATTGTTATGACCCGTGGCTGGATACCCCGTATTGATGTTGCTCTCGAGAGACAGATTTACTATTATCGAGATCGAAGAGGCTCTCGAAAATATGCCGATACATATACTTCTGTAGCTGGAAGAGCGGTGTCAGATACTCGTTTCCCTTTATCAATGGAGGCTTGTTGGGGTATTTCTCAGATTAAAAACTGCTCTTTGGGGGATGCTCCATCGGCATCTCCATCTTTTTGGATTTCTGTGCGGATGAACTCTCACATAGAGCAACAAATCGTTCGACTAAAGTTGTGAGTCTATAATTCTATGAGCTTATTAGTTCGTCCTGCTGACAAGATTAAACTATCTGTCATAGATTACCTGCTCAAACGATATCCAGATGTTGTTATAGGTAGTGAGGTTATGTATGGTACTAGCCGGAGGATGGTTGATTTATTAGCGTTGTATAGGGGAGAGACATATGCTATTGAGATCAAAAGTGAAAGGGATAGTACGAGAAGGCTTGCTTCACAGTTAAGGGAATATGCGCTTATTTTTGATTATACAATAGTTTTTACTCATTCCAAGTATGTTGCTAGTGTTATAACATTATCAAAATCTAAGGCAGCTGTTTTTGAAGTTACAGATTGTGAGGTTATTATGAGGACATCCCTAAAACGTAATCGTCCTACTAAGTTGGAGATGGCTCACTCTGTGAGTACATCTTTCCTTAAGGCCTATGTGCTTAAAGGGAAAAAACAAGGCTCTTCACATGATATCCGGACTCGGATCATTAGAGATTACAAAAGAGAGGAGATACATCAAATGCTGTATGATTTCTTGAGTGAAAGGTTGACAAACCGATTTAACTTGTATCTCAAGGAACGCGAAGAACAGAGTTATGATGACCTATCCCTACTATCTGCACAATTGAATGTGGGTCCAATCTAAATCTCAGTTTAGAATTATGGAAGAGCAGCTAAACATAAGGTTAGATGCCCTAACACATGAAAAATAGGAGGTTATAGGAGAGGTGCTCCTATTTGTGTACAGCGTCCCCACCCGTAGCTGAGGCTGCGGGTGGGGACGCGTCGCTTCTATCGGTGAGGCCTATTCTTCGTATCTTTGTACGCCCTGAAAGGGCATGAGAATGACGTGCTCACAGGGGGGCCATAGAGTTTATTTCGCTGATGGTCCGTGGCATATGCACGCGACTGGATTAACCCTCATAAGAATTCGAATAGATGATATTTGAAACGCTATTTTTCATCTCGCTGGTGGTCATTATCTGTATGCTGACCATGCTGGCGAATAAGATCAAGATCGCTTACCCTATCTTGCTCGTTTTGGCCGGCTTGGTGCTGAGCTTGCTCCCAGGGATGCCACAGATCAAGGTGGAGCCCGAATTGATCTTTATTATCTTCCTCCCACCCTTACTCTTCGAAGCGGCCTATAGCGCTTCGTGGAAGGAGCTATGGAAGTGGCGACGCATTATCTTGAGCTTTGCATTCCTTGTCGTCTTCATCACGGCTTGTGTGGTGGCTCTTGTGGCGAACGCTATCTTGCCCGGCTTTTCTATTGCTTTAGGCTTCTTGCTCGGGGGGATCGTCTCGCCTCCTGATGCTGTAAGCGCTCAGGCGATCATGCGCTTTGTGAAGGTGCCGAAGCGTTTTTCCTCCATATTGGAGGGGGAGAGCCTCTTCAATGATGCCAGCTCCTTGATCATCATGCGCGTGGCCCTCGTTGCCGTTGGTACGGGGCAGTTTGTCTGGTATCAAGCAGCTGGTAGCTTTGTGTGGATGATCGTGGGCGGATTATTGGTTGGACTGGCGGTGGCTTGGGTGATGATCAAGCTACATCACTACCTGCCTACCGATGAGAAGATCGATGTGGTCTTCACTCTGATATCTCCCTATATCATGTATCTCGCTGCCGAAGAGGTCGGGGCATCAGGAGTAATAGCCGTTGTATCTGGAGGCTTGTACTTGAGCAGCCGGAATATCCTCTTCATGGATAGTAGTTCTCGCTTGAGTGGATGGAACTTCTGGCATAACTTTGTCTTCCTGCTGAATGGTCTTGTCTTCCTACTTATCGGCCTGGACCTACCCGAGGTGGTCGCTGGTATGCGTGAAGGGGGGATGAGCTTGTCCACGGCGACGTGGTATGGTCTCTTGATCTCGGCGGTGCTGATCTTCATCCGTATGGTATGCAGCTATGGGGCAGTCATGACCACGCTCTTTATGCGGAGATTCATCAAGGTGGCTGACCCGAACTACTATGGCCTGCACGTTCCCTTCGTCTTGGGCTGGTCGGGCATGCGCGGTGTCGTGTCCTTGGCCGCCGCTCTCTCCATCCCGATGATGACTGAGGCGGGGGTGCCTTTCCCAGAGCGCTCGATGATCATCTATATCACCTTCGTAGTGATCCTGGTGACCCTGCTTCTACAAGGGCTCACCCTGCCTATCTTGATCGAGCGGATGAAGCTCCCTGCCTTCAATGATTACCTCCCCGAGCAAGAGACCGAGTCAATCATACGCAAAGGCCTCGCCGATGTCAGCTTACGCTACCTCAGGGAGAATGAGGTGTGTGAGAGCGTCACTGAAAGTCATCTCCTTCAGACGATGATCGCCGATTGGCTACAGCAACTGGAGGAAGATGGACATACACCGCTCTATGACACATCCAGCGAGCTCTACTGTCGTATCTTGGATCAGCAACGCCTCTACCTTTATCACCTGAATAAAGAACAAGCGAATATCGATGAGGACATCGTGAATCGCTTTATCCGACGGATCGACCTGGAGCAGGAGCGCCTGAAGCACGAGTAAGCCCTGAAAGCTCTAAAGTAATCGTCCCCACCCGCAGCCTCGGCTGCGGGTAGGGACGTATCTTTTCTTAGGGCCGTCGCATCCATGTGCAAGCAGGCCTTCCCCGAGGAAGTGGCGTGAAGCCGTTGGAGGCGAGAGTGAAAGTAATAGTCGTTCGCACTCAAATCAGTAGTTGTTTCGAGTGCGAACGAGTAGTGGTTTGCATGCGGAACGAATAGTGGTTTGCCCCGAAACCAATAGTCGTCCGTATGCCGAGCAGTAGTTGTTTGCGAATCGACCTGTCAATCATCACTCACTGGGCGCTATAGCTATGGAGCTACGTCTCGCAAGGGGGGATTATTCTTCGTAGCTTTGCATATCATTAAACCCTATAAACAACAAGCCGCATGGAAATCGAAATCGGAGAATCCCTATGCTTGAGCTACCTCAAGCACGTGAAGAAATGCGTGATCTATCAGACAAACTGGAAACTATCAAGCTGGTGGTTGCAGGAGTTAGGGAAGAAGTCTCCAGCTGAAGAACTCTATGATGAATTAAAAAAATCTCCGAGCAAGGAGAAAACAGCAGCGACAGATTTTGATGTCAAGGATGTCTTAACATCAGACTTTAGTCAGTTCTTAAAGCAGGCTGAGATCGATGTACTAGGAGTTGATAAAGATGGGAACGTATATGCCATAGATGTCGCCTTTCATGAGGGAGGGCTGGGGTATGGTAAAAAAGTCGAAGCACGAGATTGTGTGATGAAGAAATTTGTGCGTTCGTATATGATAATGCTTGGTTGCTTTCCTGGCAAGAAATGTACAGTCATTTTTGCTTCCCCCAAGGTAGATGCAGCAAAGCAAGATCTGATTATGCCAGCCCTTGAAGAGTTGCAAGCAGATGCAAGATTTAAGGATAAGGAGATAACGCTCGAGTATATCGCTAATGACAAGTTTAAGGAAGAAATCTTGGATCAAACTATAGAGGCAAGTAGGGACGATGCGGATACAAACGAATTGTTCTTGAGGTCATACAAGCTAATCAGTATGCCTTATACCAAACCTAAGCGTGGAAAAAGGAAAGGCTGATGCCACTGACTTTGTTCCTGTAGAGTAAGAGTTATAGGATTAGGTAGAGCAATAGTAATCGTCCCCACCCGCAGCCTCGGCTGCGGGTGGGGACGACACTTTTATAGAGGCTTATGGGTGGAGCGCCTTAGCCCAAACTGTAGGTGTGGACGCTGACGCCTTGGGCAGAGGGCAGGTAGTTGATGCCCCACCAGCACATCTGTAGGAGGATGAAGGAGATGAAGAGCCCCCAGAGTGCTGCACGGCGGTAGCGGTCCG
>ERZ773180.842-NODE-842-length-16840-cov-6.343878_pt1 | contig 16840 bp, 19 predicted proteins | sample MGYA00511080_ERZ773180 | MGnify/ENA primary metagenome ERZ773180 (study PRJEB29015, sample SAMEA2738175) | human oral metagenome | biome: human oral; feature: human-associated habitat; material: saliva | place: China | collected 2178 ...
TTGAGCTTGAGATATTTCCTATCCTTGGGCTGCTCGCCCGGTGTATATGACTTGAAGTCCTTGTATAATTCTCTTATAAATCTGCTCATGACTATTACTGTTCTTCTGTATCTCCGTTTTCTTTAAAATTATTATTTTTATCCAGTACAGTTTTGTACCCGCCCTCTCCGTACATGAGGCATTTGTTGACCCTCGTAATCGTAGCGGAACTTGCACCGGTAAGTTTGCTGATCTCATTAAAGACTTTGCCATCTGTAAGAAGTCTAGCTACCTCAAGTCTGTGCGCTAAGTCCTGAAATTCTTTAATCGTACAAATGTCCTCGAAGAACTTTATGCATTCCTCCTCAGTCTCTAGCGACAGAATCGCGTCAACAAAGTTCTGTAACCATCTTGATTCAACTTTATTCATGTTCGATACCTCGATTTAATTCAATATAAGATATGAATCTATACTATCACTTTAGCGTGCTAAATTCAAACAGTGAAATTGAGAGTCCGTTAACGATTTTGTACGGTGCGAGCACATGACACGAAATCTTCGGAACAGAAAAAGTGCGACGAGATAACTCATCGCACTTTAGTGGTTAAATGTTTATATTGAGTATTTAATTATTCGTCTGCCTCAGAAAACATATCCTTGCTAACGTCGCAAAGAGGGCAAGCCCAATCATCTGGTATATCCTCGAATGCAGTTCCTGGCTCGATTCCGTTATCTGGGTCACCAACTGCTGGGTCATAAACGTATCCACAAACGTCACATACATACTTCTGCATATCAATATCCTCCTCTAAAATTAAATCTAATTTTGTAATCAATTGTTTATAAATCGATTGTATCACATTTAATTTAATTGTAAAGTAATTTTGTGTTTTATATATAAAACATTTTCCGGTTTATTTGCTTCACCTCTGTGGCGCGATAGTTCCCTGAGCTTGCAGGAATCACAAAGCAATGATACATTAGACTCTGTAGAAAGGAGCCTCGAATTGAAGATTAAAATCATTGCCATTATATGCGCACTGAGCTTCATGGTAGCTGCACTGCTTACTGCAGCAGATATAACTATGTACCATATCCCAGGATATTATCGCCACCAATTTGAAGAAAAAGACGTGCTCGGCGACTTGAACCGCAATATAGATATGGACAACGTGATGTCTGCGTTTAGCGAGATGATGGAGTATCTGCGCGGAAATCGTTCTAATCTGAATATCGAGGTAACTGCCGATGGTACTCGGCAGGAGTTTTACACTGCTCGCGAAAAGGCTCATCTTAAGGATGTGCGTGCCATCTTCCTCAAAGCTTATCTGGTGAGGCTGATAGCCGCTCTAATATTCTTTATCTCTCTCATCTGTATTTTTATTTACTGTAAAGGCAGACCATCTTACCGTTCATCAATCTGCAAGACATTCATCAATACATGCACAATTACAAATGCCGCCTTCCTGCTGGTAGTCGGAATAGCGGCGGTAAATTTCGATAAAGCATTTATGATATTTCATAAGGTGCTATTTGCAAATAGTTACTGGAGGCTTAACCCGAATGAGGGCGACCTCATCAACTTGCTACCACAGTCGTTCTTCGAGCATACGGCACTCGTGATATGTTGCATATACTTTGTTATAGTTTCGGTTGCTGTGGCTTTGGCGCTGCAGTTGCGACCTCGAAGCTAGTTGAAGCGCTTGTAGTACTTCTTGTTGAACTCTTTCTGCATGTTAATTAGAGGCTTGCGATTGACGTTGGCTTCGACGAGGAAACCGAAGTTTTTATAAACCTCATTGTATAATTCTTCTTCGTCGATATCACTTTTCTCTGGATCCAGATTTGCTGAATCGCGATTATAAACAATTTTTAGAGTAAAATCAGCATTAAAAATATAACTATTATTATCGCAGCTTACGTAAAGATATTCTGTGTTTTTCTGAGCATAAGTTGCACAAATCCAAGGCACAATACCATTATTTTTATTTCTTTCATTATACACTTTAGCCAGTCCATCATAGTCATATCCTATTCCTCTACTCGCTGGTGTACGTATAGCCTTTATGTTCTCTAATGCCATTGCCATCTCTGGATGTGTTCCCTCCTTATGCTCCATGTTGTGGGCATAGTAAACGGAGTATTTTCTAAGATTGTAATCTATGTATAGGTTGGTAACTATTAATAATATCCCCATAATTAGCGCTACTATGCTAATACCTATTATTCTATTTTTATTCATGCTTAGTCTACTTCCTTTTAAATAATTTTTTCAGCTTATTTGTCAGCCTAGATACAACCTTCTTTTTTTGTTTTGTTATATACTTCTTTGCTGTTCTTAATATTTTTATGCACTTATTTTTCGCTACATTAGTTAATTTCTTTATTATCTTTACACCACTTCTTATACCTTTTTTTACACTACGAATTACTCTAGTTGCTCGCTTCCACTTACCCAGTCATCACAGCAAAGAGTCGTGGAAATAAAGAAGTGAAGCGTGAGGTTTCGGCAAGTTCAAGGTTTGCGCTGTAACGAATTAATGAAAGCGAGAATTGTCTAAGCGCATCAAGTCTCGCAGCTTTCATATAATTCGTCAAGCAAACGAGACTCTTTGCCGAGGCTCACTACATTTTGAGACAATCATCACAGTTCAAACGTCTAGAATAAAACAACAGAAAGTGCGAGGTTCTGGCAGTATCCGCGGTTTACGCTGATGCAGATTAACAAAGCCTGGAATTGTTTTATCATTACAAGTCTCGCAGACTTTGTATAATCTGCCAAGTAAACGCAGTCTGCTGCCAGCTGCTCGCACTTTCTGTTATTATTCCTGCAACATCATTGACAGCGAATCATCCGCAAAGAACGTATTCGCATTATAAAGGAACAGCACATCAGTTATCCCCTCTGACGCAATCAAATCATCGACATTATCAAAGTAATATCTCGGATCCACAACCACAATCTCGCGGTAATGCTGCGCCAGCATAGGAATCACACTGTTCGCATATGAGTCCTTAATCAGGAGCAGCCTCCTGTTAGACTCTGTCGGAGTCTTGACTGTGTACATCGGATGGTTACTGCCTCCGAATACAGTGTACGCATCCTTCTTATCTAGATTCTTAAGCTGATAGAACTTAGTAGTCTTCTTCTTAGTATCACCATAGTAGATGACTGAAGGCTTGGCCGCTTTCTTATTCTTAGGCAGATTAATCTTGATACTATCGTATCTTCCGCCTGTAAATCCACTCTTCGAGTACATGGTTCCCGCGAAGTCGTTCTTAACAACCTTACTCTCAAACTCCATCGGCATACCTGCGCCCAGTGCTGGCACAATCGCCTTGTATGCGAGGTAAGCGCCGTCGCTCGTCCAGTGGTGGTCAGTTCTGTAATAGAGCTGTACATCCTCTTTCTTCTTATTGAAAGTCTTCCTCACATCGATTGGCTTAATTCCCGACGCCTTGATATTCTTGTAAAAAGCATCAATGCTCTTGTTCTGATCCGCCATACTGACAGTTAGCGGCAGCTTGTCGGACATGATATTCCCTGCATTTGGAGCGAGGAGGAATGTCATGTTTAGCTTAGGATACTTAGCCTTGAAATTCTTGAGCGCAGTTTCAGCAGAGGTAATTGTCTTTTGATCTGGAGTCACTATATCCTCGATCAGATATCCATCACGAGCTCTATACACCCCGTTAGCTTTGAGCTTTCCTTCAGTCACATCGACAGCCGACTTAACCTTGATAAAAGACCCGCGCATAAGGAACTGATCGTTCACGTAGCTCTCCATCTTGGATTCAAGCCTACCGCCGAAATAGTTCGAAACAGAGATGCTCGGAAATTCCTGTAGCATACGGTTTTCAGAAGCTGAGAATGATTTGTCTGGAACTATGAGATTTATAAGGAATACAGCCGCAAGAACAAACACAAATATGACACCGGTATACGCTGCCATTTTATTCTCCGAACTTTGCTTCAGTTCGGCCTTTATTTCATTTCTAAAACGGTTAATCTTCTTCAAAACTTACTCCTCTACGCTAGAATCTGAAGTACAGGAACGGATTGTACGAACCATATACCAGATATGCGACAGAAACGATGAGTACTGCGAACACCAGCGCAGTTCCTACCGCCGGTTTCTTCCTATATAGCTCTCTGAATTTCTCAATTGGATATGGTGTTGCCACACACGAACCAACGGCAAGGATGATGAAATTCGTTCTTATGTAATACAGCGCTGTAACATTTATGAACGACACCTTGCCGAGTCCAAACATGACAGCGAGATACGAAAGCGCCTTGCTGATATCTGTGATGCTGAAGAAAACCCAGCTTACCATAACTATGACTATCGCATATGCGTGTCTAAACCAATTTGGCGCCTTCTCGAGATATTTACCATACACGTACTTCTCGAGTATCAGCAACACTCCGAAGTATGCACCCCAGAGCACAAAGTTCCAGCTCGCACCGTGCCATAGACCAGTCAGAGACCACACTATTAGCAGGTTTAAAATGTGTCTATGCACCTTTACTCTGTTTCCTCCGAGTGGAATGTACACGTACTCACGGAACCAAGTAGATAGCGACATGTGCCATCTGCGCCAGAAATCCGTGATAGTCGATGCAATATACGGATAATTGAAGTTCTCGTCAAACACGAATCCGAACATCTTACCGAGACCTATCGCCATGTCGGAATATCCGCTAAAGTCAAAGTAAATTTGTAAGGTGTACGCCGCAATTCCGATCCAGTACAGTACCACCGATACCTGACCGTGCGGCAGACTCGAAATTTCTGTATAGAGCGAACCTAGCGCGTTGGCAAGAATTACCTTCTTGCCCAGTCCAAGGATAAATCTCGATGACCCCTCTCCAAATTTAATGAGTGTTGTCTCGCGATTATCTATCTGAAGTTCAACGTCTCTATACTTAACGATTGGTCCTGCGATGAGCTGAGGGAAGAACGACAGATATAACGAGAACTTTAGTAAGTTATACTGCGGTGCAACCTTTCCCTTGTACACGTCAAATACGTATGACATCGCCTGGAAGGTGTAGAACGAAATTCCGATTGGCAGTGCGAGTGACGTGTAATGAATATGCCATCCTGTAATCGAGGTTATCGTATCCATGAGGAATCCGAAATACTTGAAGAAACCAAGTATCAGTAGGTCTACAACCACTGTAAACAGCAGATTCCTCCTACCGGTGCCTCCATACTTCTGCTCATTATGAATCTGAATAGCCATGAAGTAGTTGAAGAACGCACTGTACAGCATCAAGAATAGATATACTGGTTCTCCCCAGCTGTAAAAGAACAAGCTGGCAACAAGCAGCACAATGTTGCGCTTTCCCGTCTGCTCCTTCGGAATCAGATAGTACACGAGCATCGTTATTGGAAGGAAATAGAATATGAAGATAATACTGCTAAATAACACTTAATAGCACCTCCTCATACTTATCTGGATCCTTGGCAACTCCATAGAATACGTACTTGCCCCTCGAAGTCACGATTGCGTTCTTAAGTTCCTTGACCTGCTCAGGTCCGTAATTGTCAAATGCCTCTATCTGGCTTGTGATGCGTTTTTCCACAGCATCTTTGACAGCTTTAACGTCAGACTTATTCTTGACCTTGATGACCAGAACCTCGTCAACAGAAAGAGCTTCCTTGCTCTTGTAATACAGAACAGCCTCATAATTATTCGCATCTAGTCCTATGAACTGTACGAGATCACGAGGTTTCTGTTTCTGCAGTTTCTCTATATTAGTCTTCTTGATAAGCTGCGCCTCAATCTTGTCCATCGAGACATCCTTTGCATTTTCACGGCTATACACGATAGCGAGAAATGCAAACAGGGCAACGAGAAGCACACATTTGAGGATTCTGCCATATCTTATAACGTCTCTGCGTGATTTACTATTCATCTACAGTTCTGCCTCCTCAATCATCCTATCCAGCCAGTACGGATAATACGTAGCCTGAGCGTGAATACCGTCACCTGCATATAGCTCTGGATGCTTCTGCAGAATATCCGCAGTTGGAATATATACGTACTTATTCTTAGCGCACATCTTCTTGATAGCGCTGTTAAATTTCTTATAATTGCTAATTGACTTGTTCTTAGCCATCGCTGAGTCAGTAGGTGCCGAGATGCCGCACACACAAATCTTCGTCTTAGGTGAAGCCTTGTGGAAAGCCTTTAACCTTGCTTCATACTTCTTGATAAATGCTTTTTCATCGCCTCTGTAATTACCCATGTCGTTCATACCAAAAGCAAAGAATGCGGTGCTTGGATAAGTTCCAGCTGCACTCGAGAATAAATCATCTCCTGTCATTACGCTTGAACCGATTTTGCTAAATACCTGATCATCACTCAGCCAGCCATACACACTGAGGCCCTCAGTAACAGAGTCGCCGACAACGATGCTGCCCTTGAACTTGCTCATATATCTCGCCTTGTTGCTCTGCCCATTTGCAGATACCTCTCCGCCGAGTGCAGAAACAGCCTCTTCAACGCTAGTTACAGAGCTCTTCTGTATAGCCTCAACGCTCTTCTTATTCTTCTCAATCTCATCCTTTCCTACCGGAACCTTGCGGTTGAACTTCAGTAGGTTGAATAAAAAAACGACAAGAAAAAGCAGCAAGATGATACTTGCTACTTTATTCTTATCCATATCTTTGATATATTCTTTTGCTACATTTGTAGCACGATTATTATTCTTAACTCTAGCCATATTTCCTCTTCCAGGTAAAATCCTTAGACTATATAGTACCACCTATACAACCTTTTTGTGGCTATTTTTTTTAATCTAATTCATGAATTTTTTTATGCCTTTTTGAGCTTGCGATAGAATAAAGTTCCGTACTTATTCACGATCTCTATTACCATAAATCCCATCGCAATTCCGAGGCAGTTCAGTACAAGCTGCTTGCCCTCACTCGCAGTCTCCTTAGGCATATCCATAACCATAGCGTACATTACGAAGTAAAGGTTATTTCCCGGTACTAGTGGAAATGCGCATACGCTCTGGAATATCGTTGCAGGTGCTTTATTGACTCTCGCCATAACCTGCGCGTAGCCAGCTACAAATATAGCGCTGACAAGCGTCGCCAAGAAGTAGTTATGTAGAATTCCATCACTAATTACGTACATCCCCCATGTGCAGAATGCCCCGATTCCGCAGAAAAGCACCTGCTTGCCTTTAACGTTAAACCATAGACCGAAGCCCACACAGGCAGCGGTACAAGAAATAAATTGTATTATTATACTTGGATTTAATTCGGTCATCTTAGAACACCCCCTTGAATAATAGAATTGCTGACGCTATTCCGAAGGCGATTCCCGCTGCTCCGATTATAGCGTTTGAAATGTTAAGTATTCCAGCAAGTGTATCCTTGTGAAGCAGGTCGCTGATTCCATTCGTAAATCCGAGCGCACTGACTAGGAGCATTACTACACCGACCGTGATGTTACCTGACTTTTCTGCAAATCCAACATATACAGAAAGAATGATGAATACCTCTGTGATAAATGACTGAATGAAGTTGGAAATCAGAGGATTACTCTCTGTCTTCGCCAATCTCCTGCCTAGGAAAACAATGATTATCGAAGATATGGCAGCGATAATCGCATCCTTAACCCCGCAGTTGAAGAACACGCCGAATCCTGTTCCCCCGAGGATTCCTGCCAGATACTCTAGGTATGCCGGCTGAGGGGTCCTGTCCAGAACCTCTTGTAGCATGTTTGCAACCTCATCTGGGCTTGGTGTCTGACGACATACACGTCTCGATAAATTGTTTAGATAGTCGAGTTTATCAAAGTTCGATGAAGTAGAAGGTATATGTCTAATCTGCGTTATGATATCACCCTCCGCTGTCTCAACTGTCGCCTGAATGTTGCTGTAGATAACCCAGATATCTGCATGCGTGAAGCCATAGCTCTTGCACATTCTGTACATACTGTCCTCAACTCTGCCCACCTCAGCGCCTGCACGGAGCATCTCTCTGCCGATGTTCAGAATTTCCTTAAGAATCCTCTTGTAATCCATTTCTTTCCTTTCCTAAAAAAATAATATTTAAACGCCTTGAATAGCGTCCATAAACGCTGGTATGAGCTGTTTTTTTCTAGATAGCAGCCCGTCTATCTTAAATCCGCCATCTGTCGGAACGGCCCCTGGAAATGCACTCATTATCATCTCACGAGCGTGTTCACCGGCGTAAAGCATCTCTGACGAGGAGTGTTTGATGTCAGTAAGTAGGAAGAACACCATCGAGACTTTATTCTTGCCACACTCATTCTCCATGAGCGGAAGTAACATCTCCTTGATATTGCTCAGCTCCCCTTCGTTCATCGAGCTTATCTGTCCAACTCCAAAGCTCGAGCTTCCGAATGTGAATTTCTTGTAATCCTGATAGAAAATTTCTTCTGCCGATTTGTCCTTGAGGTCTGATCCTGCCTCGAACATCTCCGTTGCAAAAGACTCTATATCAATGCCCGCAATTAATGCGAGTGCCCCAGCAGCCATCTTATCCTGCGTTGTACATGTTGGCGATCTAAACATAAGCGTATCAGATACGATTGCCGCACATAATAGTCCTGCAATGTGCTTAGGTACATCGATTCCACGCTCTATATACATCTGGTATAGGATTGTAGCCGTGCAGCCTACTGGCTGCAGATTGAAAAATATCGGCTGAAGCGTCTGGATAGTTCCTAGTCTGTGGTGATCCACAATCTCAAGGATGTCCGCATCATCGATATTGTCCACTGCCTGTGATTTCTCATTGTGGTCTACGAGAATTACCTGTTTCTTCCTGATATTGAGCAGATTACGCCTCGAAACTGTTCCGATGTAGCGGCCTTTGCTATCTGTAACCGGAAACGCTCGATGCCTCGTAGCTCCCATCTCCGCCTTTACACTGTCCGTATAGTCATCTAGCTTAAAGCCTTCGATTCCATCAGATGTCATGAATGCTTCTAGCGGTACGCTCTTGTTGATTTCCCTCGATACTGAGAACGTATCTAGATCAGTTTCAATGATAACTGCCCCCTTAGCTTTGGCAAGTTCTGCGACTTCCTTAGAGGCCTTCGCACCTAGGCACAGGATAATGCACCCTGCATCGGCCTCAAGCGCACCAATTTGGTTTTCCTTGCGGTCAACAAGGATTACTAAATCGTGCTCCTGAACGACGCCCTGCATCCTTTCGACCAGCGCTGCTCCAACCAGAACCTTTCCCTTGTCAAAGTGACGCTCTCCATCACCGACCACAATGTGTCCGTCAATCGTAGCAGCAATATCGCTGAACCTAGGTGACGTGCTAGAAAGGAATCCGCTGCTCTCCGCATCCATAAACGTACGTGCGATATCCCCCTTCGTAATGAGCCCGATAACCTTGTCAGACTCGGTAATTGGCTGGGTTACAGCCTCACTTTTGCCCATGATGCTCCAGGCTTCCTTGATAGTCATCTCCTTAGGAACTCCCGGGGTGTGCCTAATCTCCATATCTCTGACCTGAGTAGCGACATTATCCACGTATTCAGGGACTTTAATGCCAAATCTCTGCAGCACAAATTCCGTCTCTCCATTGATTTCACCAGCGCGGCGAGCGACGTAATTGTTGGTATTCGTAATTCGATTCTTGATCTCAGCATAGGCAATCGCTGAGCATATTGAATCTGTATCTGGATTCTTATGTCCAATTATTATAATCTTTTTATCAGATTTCACGGTTACCTCCTGACATCTTATAAATAGGCAACGCCACACTCGTAGGAGTGCGGCGAAACTTCGTATATAGCAGTTCGAAATGCTCCGACACCTGCATATGAAGGCATTACTACTTAATTGTAATAGTCTTGATTACCTGATCTTCGTTAGGCTTATCCATCATGTTACGTGGAACAGAAACGATGCGGTCTGCTTCTTCCATGCCTTCTGTAACCTTTCCAAATGCAGCATACTGTCCATCCAGATGCGGTGCATCCTCAACCATGATGAAGAACTGTGAGCCAGCTGAGTTAGGATTCATCGATCTAGCCATAGAGAGAACACCTCTAGTGTGCCTCAGGTCGTTCTTGAATCCGTTAGATGAGAACTCTCCTGGAATGCTGTATCCAGGGCCTCCCATGCCAGTTCCATCTGGGCATCCGCCCTGAATCATGAAGCCTGGAATAACTCTGTGGAAAATAAGGCCGTCATAGAAACCCTTTTCACAAAGTTCTACGAAATTTTCAACTGATTTAGGTGCGATATCCTCGTAGAGCTCGCCACTCATGGTAGCACCATTTTCCATCTCAATTACGAAATGTTTCATCTATATCTCCTTCATTTTATACAAAAATCAAATGCTAATTTGTTCAACTTTATTAATTTTACATCATGCATATGTTCGCCGCAAGATACAATAAGCTTTATTTAAAAATAATCACTCTTTAGCTTTTTTTCGGTATTTTTTAGCTAAAAAATAAGATTAATAAGACCCAGTATAAATCCAATTAGCGCAGCTAGATTGACGATAGTAGTTAGCTCCTTCGACATCACCTCCATGACCATGTCCTCGAGCTGTTCAACTTCCATGTCCTCGATTTTCTGACTGACCATACTAGCGATATCCATTTTAGCGATAAGCTCCGGAATCACAGCTTTGATAGTTTTCCTATAAATCTCTCTTACCTTCGCCCTCAGTTCCTCGTCGCTCACACCATTACTCGTTATCATGTCGTAAATGTTATCACCACGAAGCTTCTCCATACTGCGGCTAACCTCAGGTGCTAAGAAGTTGTAGCAGTGATCATCAACATATCTTCCGATATTATCCGAAATCGAGCCAAGAATACTATCTATCATCTCCGGATTTATGAACATCCCGATCATTGATCCGCCGAGCTGCTCTCCGATTATCTGACCGCCCTTCACCTTGATTATATCTGAGAAATTAATACTCTTAACCGCATCCGCCATTCGTAGAGTTACCGCATAGTCGAGATTCGTCGTAATCATCTCGTACTCCTCTTCAGAGGATGAAATTGCTCTAAACCCACTATCGATATCTGATTTCAGCATCTTCATGATTCGCTCAGTAACAGCTGTTTCTGTCTCTTCATTAAGCGCCTTGCCCTCGATATCTTCGCTCGTGACGAGGTGATTCGATATCACATCTCCGACGGACTTTGCAAGCCGCGTCTTACCCTTCGGAATAGCTCCAGGTGTCAGCGGCACCTTGTGGCCGAAGATGTATTTCTCATGGCGCGGCCTGAACAGCATCTTGACCGCAATATAATTGGTACAATATCCTATAAGTGCTCCAATCAGCGGAGCAGCAATATATTTAAACATCGTTAAAACCTCCAGTTCATACGAACGAAATTATATCACTAACTGGACGTTGTTTGCATAATAATGTAAGATATTTCAGTGATTTATTGCAATATATTTTATTGATTTGGCTTTATAAATTTCGGTATAAAGCACAGGGGTTCGAGTCCCCTGCGAGTATATGATTAATCAATTTTCAAGAAGTGAATTAATATATGGAAAAGACGCACTCGCGACCCTGAAGGGCTGCCGAGTTGCGGTGTTTGGCGTTGGCGGTGTCGGTGGTTACGTGGTGGAAGCGCTCGCTAGAGCTGGTGTTGGTGCTCTTGACATCATCGATAACGACAATGTCAGCCTGACAAATATAAACAGACAGATAATCGCTACCCATGATACTATCGGCGAAAGCAAGGTAGCGGTGTGTGAGTCGCGAATTAAGATGCTGAACCCAGACTGCGAGGTGCGCGGACACCAGATGTTCTACTTGCCTGATACTGCTGAACATTTTGACTTCACCGAGTACGACTACGTTGTAGATGCGGTAGATACTGTTTCAGCAAAGCTCGACATCATAGAAAGATGCAAAAGCGTGAGAGTTCCGATAATTTCCTGTATGGGGTGTGGTAACCGCATTGATCCTACAAAACTACATATTATGGATATAGCAAAGACATCGATGGATCCGCTGGCTAAGGTTATACGGAAAGGACTCAAAGATAGGCGAATTAAAGGCGTAAAGGTTCTCTGCTCCACTGAGGAGCCTATCGTGCCGATTCTACCAGAGGGCGGAGAGGCCGAGAACAAAGGGACTGCTGGCAGAGTGGCTCCTGGCTCAACTCCATTTGTCCCTGCTGCTGCAGGGCTTGCAATAGCTAGTGAAGTCGTTAAGGATCTCACGGGCTTTGATTCACGAAAACGAACAAAAGGTGGACATTAAGTCCACCTTTTGTTGTGGGAATCAAAGTATTTTCACGATCTTGATATATCACACTTTAATCTCCCTGATAGCATTTACGCGTTGAACATATATTTTTATTTGCACGAGTGATTCTTTAATACGAAAAAATTACCCGTTATGGATGCTTCAAAATCCATTGTAGGATTAAGTTCCTTTATATGATTAAATATTTTCGAATATTTATGGTCTTCCATTCTTTTTTTATTAAAATTTCTAACTGATATAATGCTTAGTGATTTACCCTCTTTAGGTTTTATTATGAGAGTAATGCAGTTACCTAATAACCCTATCCCAAAAGGGTTCCTATAAGCCATAATTATCTCTTTTATATCTGATAGATAATAATCGTATTCTTTGTTGTCAAGAGTGACTTTTAGCTCACTATTAGTGAGTTTTACAACTCCATTTTTTTGAAAGAAAAAATTTGAAATACGACTAAATATTATGCAAACAAGCAAAACAAAAATTATATTGCATGCCATATTAATCAATAAATTTTCAATTATAGGTAATTTATCAGCAACGAAAAGTGCAGCTGCACCTAGTGGAATCATAAATAAATTTGCCAACCTATGATTTATATATTCTATCTCGTAAACTTTGTCCATATTTCATCGCTCCTAATCTTAACTGTATCACCAGAATCACTCCTGACACTCAGGGCAGTACACACTGCTCCTGCCTGCAATCACAGCTCTCTCAAGCTTGCTTCCGCACTTTGGACATTCCTCTCCAGCATGGTTATATACCTGTAGAAACGGGGTGTTTCTATAATCCGTCCCTTTTCCTGCCAGATAGGCCTCTTCAGAAATCCGATTCTTTTCTATCATGAACTCCATCATCTTTGGAATCTCATTGGCGAGAGCCTGCCACTCAGCATCGGTAAGCGAATTACAAGCTCTAGTCGGAACAATTCCGCAGCGGTATAGGACTTCGTCGGTGTAGATATTTCCAAGGCCTGCGATAACGCTTTGGTCAAGGAGCCCCGTCTTAATGGCAGACTTTCTCTTCGCTAGATGACTCTTCAGATACTCTCCTTCAAGTGTGTCGTCCGTCGCTTCTGCTCCAAGCTGACCAATACCAGTCGCTCTAAATTCAGCCCCTGTCGTTATAGCCCATATGCCGCCAAACTGCCTCTGGTCGACATAGCGGAGCTCCTTCTCGGTGCCATCATCATCTCGCAACTTAAACACTATATGCGTGTGCTTAAGCTCCTCATATCCAGGTGGCGTCACCAATAGAACGCCAGTCATGCGGTAGTGAGCTACGAGCTTAAGTTCCTCTGGCGCCCCTTCACGCTTCGATGTAATCATGTTGAAAATCAGGAATTTACCACGGCGCAGTACGGTGTCGAACCTACTACCAAGCACCAGCTTCTTGAACTCTTCGGGACTGTAATTCTTGATGCTCTTTGCAAGACTAATCTCGACATCTTCAATTGTGCAGCCGTTTAGCTGTGGCGCGAGAATCCTTCTCGCAGTTTCAACCTCTACTAGTTCAGGCATCTTTGCTACTCCCTTCAAACTAATTATAATACACGCTGAGTGAAATAATGCAAATAAAATAGTCGGTGCACAGACTTTAGTCTGCCTCATGCACCAACTAGTTTTAGTTATATCTCTCGTCTTCCTTCCATCGCCTTGAGCAGCGTGACTTCATCGGCATACTCTAGGTCTCCACCTACTGGAATACCGTGCGCAATTCTCGTCACCTTGATGCCAGATGGCTTTAGCAGCCTAGCTATGTACATGGCAGTCGCCTCACCCTCTATATTAGGATTAGTTGCCACGATTATCTCGTCGATTTCATCATGCTGCTGGAGCCTAGTAATCAGCGATTTGAGATTGATGTCATTAGGGCCGATGCCCTCTACCGGCGAAATAGCACCGTGAAGCACATGATACAGCCCTTTAAATTCCCTTATCCGCTCCATCGCAATCACGTCCTGAGGTGTCTCGACAACACATACCTTAGTCCTATCTCGCGATTCATCACTGCAAATCTCGCACGGATCGGTATCTGTCAGATTACCGCAGACTGAACAGTAGTGAAGGCTTCTCTTTGCATTCACGATTGAATTTGCAAGGGATGTCGCCTCACTCTCCTCGAGCGCAAGGATGTGGAACGCTAAACGCTGTGCGGTCTTGCCACCAATTCCTGGCAGCTTGGACAGCTCATTTATTAACTTGTTCAGTGGCTTTGGATACTGCCTCATCTGAACGCCTTTCTACAGTCCTAGTCCAGGGATGTTGAGCCCGCCTGTTACTTTGCCCATCTCATTCTCAGCGATTGCATCGATCTGGCGCATACCCTCATTTACAGCCGCCATGATGAGATCCTGAAGCATTTCTACATCGTCTGGATCAACAACGTCTCTATCGATTACGAGCTTTGTAATCTCCTTGTTGCCGTTTACAGTTACCTCAACCGCACCGCCGCCAGCAGTTGCAGTTGTCTCCTGCTCAGCGATAGAAGCCTGCGCAGCCTCCATATCGCGCTGCATAGCCTGAAGCTGCTTCATCTGCTGCTGCATGTTACCAGCGCCACCGCCAACCTTCTTTTTCTTACCTGCTCTCATACCTTTGCCCATGATTTTCTCCTCCAATATGTGCTATTTAATGTCTATCTTATCTACGCCAAAAAAGTCAGCTACATCCTTCGCCACTTCCTTGGCTATTTCGTCTTTTTCCTCTGCTGCCTCAATGAGTTCCTCATCGAACCTCTGAAGCTCTGGTTCTTCAACTTGGCTAAGCTCCCTTGTATCCGCCGGATTATACTCCACAACTCTAAGCGTGATGTAGAACTTATCACCATATAGTGCCTTAGTTATCCTATTCAGTTCATTTAGAGCATCATCAGCCATCAGGCTCTTGGTCTTCTTGACTTCCACAGTTAGCTCGCTACCGTGTAAATCGACCAGTCTCGTGTACTTTGCAACCATCGCCATGAACATCGCATCTGTTCTAGCCATCTGGTCACAGATTCTATCCCACATCTCATCGAGGTTTTGATTAGCTTCAAATTCCACGATATGCCTATCTGGTGGTGCCCCCTCGAGCGGGTTGAATTTCTGTTCGAATAGAGGCTGTGGTTCCTCTACATCCTGCGCTCTCTCCGCACTGGCATTTGGACGAGGCTGAACCTGCTTCTCGTAAGCATTTGCAGCTTGCGGCTCTTCCTTCTGAACGCCCCTTTTCGAAACTTCCGTGCTCCCTGCTGCTGGTCTCTTCATCTCTCGTGCTTCACCCGGCTCTGGTGCAGTTCCTGCCTCGGTCCTTGGAGTCCTAGCACCCATAGTGATGTTCGTATTTATACGAACTGGTTCAGTCTTGACTTCCGCACTCTCACCTACGATAAGTTTAATAACACATGTCTCTAGCAAAATCCTCGGCATAGTCGAAAATTTTGCCTTATTGACAGTATCTGAAAGTAAGCGAATGCCATAATTTATCGCTTCGTCGCTCAGAGACTTTGCCTGTGTGACGATTCTCGCAGTGTTCTCGCTAGAAGCATTTACAAGCTCCGAAGGATCCTGCACGTACTTACAAATCATGAGATTTCTATAATGCAGTAGCCAATCCGCAAGCAGCTGCTTGGCATCCTTGCCTATCCTCACCATTGCGTCTATATCAGCGAGCGCAGTTCCAGCTTCACCTGCTCTAATCGCATCAGTGAGCTCTATATAGAAATCATCTCCCGCGCCACCCGTGTACTCCAGAACCAGCTCTCTGGTTATCAGCTCATCACCTGCATTGATACACTGCTCGAGCAAGCTGAGCGCATCTCGCACGGAGCCGTCTGCTTTGCGGGCAATAACTGCTAGGGCATCTTCTTCTATGTTAATCGCTTTCTTCTGGCAAATCCTTCTCATGCCGTCCAGCAGATCATTTTCTGAGACATGCCTGAAGTTAAGCGTTAGACATCTTGATTTTATCGTCGCTTTGATCTTCTCCGGATTGGTTGTCGCCAGTATGAATATTACGTGTGCCGGCGGTTCTTCGAGCGTCTTGAGAAATGCATTTTCCGCCGAATCGGTGAGCATGTGCGCCTCGTCTATGATGTAGACCTTGTATTTCCCAACGGTTGGCGGATATTGTACAGACTCAGTAATCTGCCTCAGGCTCTCAACACCATTGTTGGATGCTGCGTCCAGCTCTACTACGTCGAGAAATCTCCCCTCTGTAATCGCCCTACAATTAACGCACTCACCACACGGTAGGTCTATGCTGGGATCACTGCAGGTGCAGTTAACAGCTTTTGCAAGAATCCTCGCAGTCGTCGTCTTACCTGTGCCGCGAGTTCCCGCAAACAGATACGACTGACTCACAGTGCCTTTCTTAATCTGGTTGCGAAGTATCTTCACAATATGCTTCTGTCCAATTATCTCTTCAAAACGTTCAGGTCTCTCGGACCTATACAGTGCCAGATGCATATCGTTACCTCCTTCTCGATAGTTGGGTCCCCCCTGGTTTGGGCCCAAATAGAAATTTAGCTCTTAGACACCTTGCGGCCGGTAGGAGGCGAATCTGCGGCACATGAGATGTCCCGCTTAATGCTGCTTCCTCTCGGACCTGACATGGTTCAC
>ERZ773180.851-NODE-851-length-16703-cov-42.345267_pt1 | contig 16703 bp, 13 predicted proteins | sample MGYA00511080_ERZ773180 | MGnify/ENA primary metagenome ERZ773180 (study PRJEB29015, sample SAMEA2738175) | human oral metagenome | biome: human oral; feature: human-associated habitat; material: saliva | place: China | collected 2178 ...
TATATAGGTCGTCATCGCGACCTATATAGCTTCGTCGTCGGACCAATATAGGTCAACCCGACGACCAATATAGGTTCACCCCCCCCTCATATAGATGCACCCACCTTTCGGAGGTCTCCGCAGACCCTCTTCTCCACGAAAAGTCCCCACAGAGAAGCAAATACCTATCGGTAGGTATTGCACTGTCAGCCAAAAAGTCGTAACATTGCAGTACCATTCGACAACTCAAGTTGCCCGCTGTTCCTAACCGAAAAACAAAGAGTCATGAGACAGAAGACCCAACCACAGCAGCCACACACGGACTACCCATCCGAATGCACCACCATCATCGTCGGACGTCAGCACACCTCCGACGGATCTATGATCGTCGCACGTAGCGAGGACTGGAATGCCGTCCTGGCGAAGAACCTCGAGATCTACGAAGACACCGACCATGGTCCCGAGCGCTTCGTCGCCCTCGACAGCCCCTTCCGCTGCGACCTCCCCAAGCGCGCTCTTGGCTACTCCGCCCTTGCCCCCTACCATCTCCACGGACACTGGGGAAGCGCTGGCTTCAACAGCGTCGGCGTCGGCATGAGTGCTACCGAAAGTATCTTCAGTAGCGATCGCGCCCTCGAAGCCGACCCCCTCGTACCCGACGGCGTCGCTGAGAACTCCGTCTTCAACATCGTCCTGCCCTACATCCACTCAGCTCGCGAAGGTGTCGAACGCCTCGGCTCGCTCATCGAGATGCACGGGGTGGCCGAAGGCTTCGGCGTCGGCTTCGTCGACAGCCACGAGATCTGGTACCTTGAGACCGCCTCGGGGCACCGCTGGCTCGCTACCCGCATCCCCGAAGACCAGTACTTCGTCACGGGGAACCAGAGCCGCTTCCGCAAGTACGACCCCAAGGATCACGCAAACTATCTGGCCTCGGACGACCTCATTGAGTTCGCCATCCAGCACGGCTTGTACGACCCCACACGTGGTGAGTTCGACTTCCACGAGGCTTACATCCGTGATGTCAAGCTCGACACGACCTACAACTATCCCCGCGTATGGGGCCTGCAGGCACAGCTGAGCCCATCGATCAAGAACGATGTGACGAAGAACACCTTCCCCGTCTTCGCCCAAGCTGCCGAGCCCATCTCCATCAGCCGCCTCAGACAGCTCTTCCGCTTCCACTATGACGGCACGGACCACGACCCCTACCTCCATCAGAACCCCAAGGAAGTCTACCGCCCCGTCTCCATCTTCCGCACTACACAGACGCACCTCCTGCAGGTACGCCCCGAGCTTCCACAGGCTATCGGATGCGTCAACTATGTGGCGCTTGGGATGGCTGACCTCAGCGTCTTCCTCCCCCTCTACGAAGGCATCCGCTCCTACCCCAAGGCTTACACGAAGGGGACGAACGAGTCTTCGCACGAGTCCGCCTACTGGAAGTTCCGCAAGGTCCAGGCGCTCGGCATGGTCGACTACAACCGCTATGCTCCCATCATCAAGAAGGTCTACGCCGACTTCGAAGCTGAGACCGACCAGCGTCAGCGCGAGATGGAAGAGCAGTATCTGGCCATCTACCAGACGCAGCCGCTGCACGCACGCGACCTCCTGCAAGCCTTCTCCGACCACGTCCTTCGCTCAGCCCTCGAGGTCACCGACCAGCTCATCGAGACGCTCTTCACGCACCTGACGATCGACATCCAGGCCGAATACGAGTTCCACGGCGCTTAGTAGCTGAGGCACGATAAGCAAAGAGCCGCCCTCTGCCAGCAGTGCAGAGGGCGGCTCTTTCTATTATATGGGGTAACCAGCAGGCTACCGTACGAGCTACAGTAGGAGGTTAGTCACCCGAAGCAGCAGACTTCAGGACAGACGTTGCCAACTCGGCGATGCTCCGTTGCTGCTCAAGTAGGGCTGCCTTCTTCTCGCTCTGCAGCTTGATTTCGGCACGGGCATCTTCGAGCTTCTTGGCCTTGTTGGACTTATCCTTGCGCACCTCTTCAATCTGATTCTGGAGGGGAACGATGAGTTCATCGATAAGCCTCTTTCGAATAGAGGCTATTCTCTCCTCCAATAACTCCATCAGTTGCTGTCGCATCGGGGCAAAATCCATTGCAGTTTGGATATCATCGGGTTGGTCCACGAGCTCTTTTCGAACTTCCCGTCCCCTGCCCCCGAATAGAGCATTGACGCCCTTGAATACACCCACCAATGGGAAGAGCGATGCAAACGCCACGTCTGCGAAGAAGCCGAAACTTGAGTCTCCAAAGCCACAGGCCCTCTGATCTATACTGAAATGGTGATCCTTATCCTCGGCTCCAAGCAAACGTGACAAGCTCTTGATCAAATCCTTCACATCCACATCATCAGGGAGATAACGCTCCAAGATATCTTCAACGTCAACTTTGAAGTCTTGCAGCTCCCTATTCCCCTTAGTTCTCATCTTGTCCAAGGTAGCCTTCTGTAGCCGTGGGAGGGTTCTATCCTCCAACCTAGAGAACTTACTTTGAATATCCGAGTCTGCTGCTTTTTTACCCGCTCCAAAGTAATTGATCTTCTTAGCCCTATCTTTAGATGCCCTAATCACCTCATCCAGTTCATCCTCAGCCTTTGTCTTAAAGGTATAGGTCTCTTCTCTAATGAGCTCCTTCAGAGACTCGTGGAGGGAATCAATCTTACGATTCAGCTTCCGTTCCGCTTTAGCTAACTGATCTTCGCGATCCTCCAGTTCGTGGTCAGGCATTTCTAAGACCTTCACCTGGCTCTCGGCTAGAGTCAGAGCATTCTGAATATCACTGAGAAGTTTATTCCCTGCAGTCTGAATCATATTGATGGGCTTTCGCAAGAGGATCTCCACCTTATCTCGCTCGATCACATCGCGGACAGCCTCATTGAGCGACTCTACAAGGCTACGCTCATATAGCTCAGACTGCGAACTGATCTCAAAGGTCTCGCAGTATCTCTTGTAGTGGTGAAGAAGCACTTCATCCGCCTGTATACGGCTCATCGGGAGCTTGGAGAGCAGTGCCATCTCCGCAGAGAAGGGGATGGGATGTGTCTCCTGCACCAACTCTATAATAGAGTCATCCTGGAGCTCGTAGGCTGCTTGTCGCAGTGCTTGCTCCGTAGCTGTGGAGATTTCTTTCGGGGTCTCACCCTGTGCCACATTGATATCGTACTTATTGATACCGACGAGGATCTTGCCGATACCACAGTTACGGACATCCTTGAATAGGATATCGCGGTCACTTGCGTCGAAGGCACGACCTGCATAGAGGAGCAAGAGCGATACATCCGCCTGCTTGAGGAATTGGCGTGTACGCTCCTCACGGGATACAATCGGGTCATTGAAGCCTGGGGTATCAACGACCTCCACCCCCTTGAGGTACTCCAAGGGATAGTATAGCGTGACGGCCTTGGTGATGGCGATATACTTCCCATCAGCACCGACATAGTCGATGAGATTGGAGAAGCTGTCTTCCTTTGTCTTCCCCAAAAGGCTATCGAGCTGGGATATTTTCCCAGCCTTGGCGACCAGCTCCTGAGCCGCCTTGATCTTAGATCCTTGAGCGGTCGACTCCTGTCCTTCCTCTATGGGAAGCTGTGCCGTATTACGCAGCTCTACCCATTCATCTGGGGTATAGAACTCCGCCACGAGCTTCTTCTCTGGCCCGTAGGTGATATAGGAGAGCGAAGCGGTCATCGGACTGGTCGCTGCAGGCAGGATAGTATCTCCGAAGATGAAGGAGTTAAGGAAGGTTGATTTCCCCGCCTTCATCTGCCCGATTACACCTATCGTCAGCTTTTGCTCCTCGGCACGCTTGATCTCGGCCCTCAGCGTGGCGTCATCGATCCAGCCATATTCCTTAGCTCGCTGGAGGAGCTGTAGGAGTCGCTGCTTGCGCTCCCAAATTTCTTTGAGTAGATCCATTGTTTATTTGATTTGATGGGTATTATCTATGCCGTTGACTCAGTTGGTTTATTTGATTACGGAGCTGAGTAAATCGATTCTGTAGTCCTTCCAGATCCACAAGCTTCGACCGGCACTCTTCAGCCCCTTCTTCTACACTTAGGATATTTGACACAACCTGCTTAATTCCCTCGACATTCCCCTTTAGTATATCAGGGGCTTCATCGCTGAGAATCGTCAGCTTATCCACCAGCTCTTCGTGCTCTAAGACATCCATCTCATAGCGATCAGAGCGCAGGAAGCGCTCCTTGCGGTGAGGAATTCTCAGCGCGTCCTCGGCCAGTTCGGCTACCGCATCAAGGTTATCACTAAAAGTCGTCTCAAGCTCGCTCAACTTTTGGTGATACTGATGCAGATTGTCTTCATACTCTTTCTTGATGACCTTCAGCTCATCAATCAGCTCTTGAATACGCTGTGAGAAGGCTTCAAGCAAGCCCAAACTGCTGCTTGAGCCCAGTGTAGAGAAGACCTGATGCAGCTCATCCAGGGGAGTTTTCATCCCCATATAGATGAAGCCCTTCACCTCGAGCTTCTCTTTACTACAGGTCGCACGAATGGCCTGCTCGGCCTGCTTCACCTCTGACGGAGACTTGGTGTCGACCTTGTTGATAATGATATAGAGAGGCTTATGCAGGTACTGGCGGATCACTTGGATGGAGCGCGTATTGAGCGTACCACTATTCACATCGACCACCCAGAAGAGGGCATCACACTCGTTGATCACCTCCATCGTACGCTGCTCATCCACCTTATCCTGAGAGCTAAACCCCGGGGTATCTAAGATGCTCAGCCGCTCTAAGCCCTTATTAGCATAGGCCATCACGAAGTACTTAATCATCGAGGAGACACCACCGACTTCCTCCAGCACCTCCTTACTGACCCTACGGAAGGTATCCTCCGAGATCTCCTTCAGAATGGAGTCGGGTGTGTAGAAGCGATACGTAGCTTTACCACCGCCTTTGCGCCCAGAGATATAAGTCGGGATGGCCGTCGTCGCCTTGGAGCTCACGGGGAGCTGGATGGCGTGAGGATCTCCTTCCTGGAGGAGTCGGTTCACGATACTCGTCTTCCCGGCACTGAACTCCCCGATAAAGGCCACCTTGACCTTACCTTGGATCCAGCTCTTAGCACACTCAGATTGCCACATTGAGAGGTCACGCTCTTCTTTATCCGTGAGCGTGATGTACGCACGACATTCATCGGAGTGGATGAGGGCGACCATCTCTTCGACCTTCTGCTCCAGCTCGGAGCGCTCAGAAGTAGCCTGAGCTGTCAGCACCTCTCGAACGAACGATAAGGCTTGCCCTCGGCAATTGTCACGTTCCTTCGTCGCAGTCAGACGCTCCGTCGTCGCAGTCAGCTCATTCTTCAGCTTCTCCTTTTCCTTATTCGTCTCGGAAAGTTGCTTCTCCATCGCCGAGACTTGCTCTTTCACTTCCTGAGTCTTAGCACGCTCTCGCTTTAGAGTCTGCTCACATTCCTCCTCGAGCTCCTCGTTTTCCTCTTCGGCCTTCTCCAGAGCTTTCTTCGTTCGTGCCAGGCGTGCCGTCAGCTCTTCCACCTTTGCTTGAAGGGCTGAGTCTGCTTGCGGAGTCGAAGAAGGAGTTACTACCCGCTCCGTTTCTTCGGCTGGCGCAGGAGAGGCTTCACTCTCTTTATCCGTGGCGAAGAGTGAGCTTTCTCCAAAGAGTGACAAGGATTGATCTTGGGCAGAGGTATCTTCCTTTGGCTTCCCTTTCCCAAACCAGCGTAGTATAAAGTCAAACATAGACAGTGATAATGATCCCCCCAGCCCAAGCCCTACAGAAGAGATCTATAGGCTGGGGGGATGATTAGATTAGTGCTGTTGCTTCAGCTCCTGCAGCTCCTTATTCAGCAGCTCACAAGCTTCTTTGTATTCAGCCAAGTCACGAAGTGCAGTCGTATGCTCTTCCTTGAGGCGACGGAGTTGCTTCTTCGTTTGGTCAAGCTCTTCCTCAATATCATCGTGGTCGCCCTCCAAGCTACGCGCCTCCCGCTTCGACTGCTGCAGACGGCTGTTAAGCTCTTCGATACGCTGATCTTGAGCCTTAAGCCGCTCACGCAGTCGCTCGATCTCTTTCGAAGCCATTTCCTGTGCTTCGGGAGAAGGCGTACCTACGCCATCGCTTGGCTTTGCTGGGAGAACCTTATCCTTGAGAATAGCACCAGCGACTAGTCCAATAGCGATTCCAATAAGTGCTTCTGTCATATTCTTAGTCTTTTCCATTAGTTATTACTTAGCAAGAGAAGGTAGCCAGATACTGATCCTTCTCCTTTATTGCCTTGATCTCAGCCTCATACTTTGATTGTTCTTGTTCCTGCTGCGCTTGTAGCTGGGAGAGGGCTTCACGCTTCTCTTCGATGAGGGTAGCGGCCTCGATATTCATTCGCTCTGCGATGAGACGGAGGGATTCGGAGAGGTAGCTGCGCAAGTCCGCCTCGAAGTTGGGCAGGATCTGCGCATCCAAGAAGTGCTCTACGGCAGCTTCGCGGCGAGGCTTACTGAAGAACTCAGTCGCTTTACCTACCAAACCTTCGATAAAGCCACGCTCCTTCTCTGCTGCAGAGGAGACTACCGAAGATATCTGGTGTCCCTTCTGAATAAAGCTTCCAGCCTTACTCATCACATTCATCATACGCATCATCTTGGTGGTCTTAACAGCCGTCGTGGCCACAGCTGCAACTTCCCCGACCTCGAGGGCAGCACCTGCGACACCAGCAGCAGTAGCGGCTCCAGCTGCAGTAGTTCCAGCGGCAGCAGCGGCACCACCTATACCCAAGGCAGCAAGCCCACCAGTAGCAACTAAAGTAGCCACACCGGCCACACTTGCCAGCCCGACAGTAGCCCAGCCAATAGCCTTATCCCAACCGTGTCCAACCGAGTCGAAGTCCTCCATTGGGATATTATCTATCTGTTCGCCCAGCTGACTCAAGTCGATTGTCTCTGCCGAAGGAAGCTGAACTCGTATATCTCGACTTGAGGCATTCACCTCACGGATAGTCGTAGACACCTGGCGGGTGAAGTTCTGCAAGAGGATGGTCTTGACGCGAATAATCTCCTCCTTAATCTCTTGATTATAGGAGATTCCCTTCTTTGAGAGGATACCATTGAGCGAAGACCACAGCTGAGTACGCAGGGTGCTCTGTGTCTCATCGACCTTGTCCGAGAGCTTCTCTTCGACGCGCTCCATCAGCTGACGGATATTACTCTGCAGGCGCTCCAGTTCACGCTCTTGCGCACGCACAGCCTCCTTCAATTCCTTGGGAGAGGAGCTGGAGCGAAGGATTTCGGCGATGAAGGCACGAAGCTCTCCGATCAGCTCCTTTGTACGCAGGGCATCGACCTTCGCAATGATCTGTGTCTTCTGCCCCTGGATCTTCGTAAGGAGTTGCTGCAGTTCGCTGACGCCACCCGTAGAAGCCGAGGTGCATACTATAGAATCAATAGGGAGGTCGATATCACGGGCAATCCCCGCCTTGAGGTCTTGTAGCTCACCCGTCGACTTCGTATCCGTTTTATTCAGTATCAGATAGATTGGCTTCTCGGCCAAGCGCATTTCCTTCACGAAAGCCAGCAAGCTACGTGTGATGGGTTGATTGGCATCCACAGTAAGTAAGATAGCATCGATACGGGGGAGGATACTAATCAAGACTTCGCGGTGCTTCGGATCTGGAGAAGAGAGCCCAGGAGTATCCACGAAGATAATATCCTTGGGCACCTTCGTCGAGGTGTCAAAGAGATTGACGGTAGGGTACTTCAGCAGCTCTTCATTCTTCATTGAATCCAGCTGTAGCTCGACGCTTTCACCCTCTGCAGTGAGGGCTACCGCCTTGTTCTCGGTAGAGCCAAAGAAGATCTGGTAGAGAGTGGCGGTCGTAGGGCGAGAAGCGATCTCCAGCACCTTGCTATCGGTCAGCGCATTGATGAGACTCGTCTTACCTGCACTGAACTCCCCGATGAGAGGGAGAATAAGCTGAGCTGAAGGATTCTGTGTGCGCTCGTCGATAGCTCGTAGTCGCTCTGCGATGCTCTTTTGCTCAAGCGATTCGGCGATCTCGATGATGCGATTGAGTGATTCCATAGGGAAGGGTATCTATTAGTTGTGAGACATTATATCTACTACTCGGCTGGGGTAGTCAGCATTCTTAAGGCATACTCCACGTAGCCACGGTGCTTATACTCGTCGTGGGTATTGTGAGGGACGATGTAGGCGAAGCCCGCGAGGTCTTCGTGAATGACTCCATTGAGAGCATTGCCTATGAAGTTGCGACCTGTGCGGGCACTCAGATGGTAGCGCTCACAGAGAGCCGTCTCCACCAGGGCATAATTGATATCACGGATAGTGCGGGGGGTGACATCAGCCACGCGCACCCCCTGACGGCTTAGGATCTCTCTATATTCGGAGATTGAGGGGAGGCGCAAGACAAACTCCCCAAGGCGGAGATCGGAGAAGTCCACTTCGCCCTGCAGGAGGGTTTTCCTCCACGGATGCTGCTCGAGTCGGCGATGAGTCACCTCTATATCCTGGCTGATCAGTACGGCGGCCTGTGCTTTCTCTGGATCGGTACCGACCCACGCCTCCAGCAGCTCTGGATAGTCGTAGGGGCGTGACTGGAGGTGGAGGCGCGTGCGTCGCTCGCTATTGATCCCGTAGCCATTGGAGGGGATCTCTTCCCAATAGCCCGCTGGTAGGGCTTCTATCGTGCGCTCGGTCTGGCGGAGATATTCCGCAAAAGCTTGTTGGTCTGCTGTCATCATCTTAATTACTTATGTTCTGAGGGTGATGTAAAGAGGTCGCTATAATCTCTCTACTGTCTGGATATAGGGACAGTAAGAGTCCTACCCTATTCGCTCGGAATAGGGTTCGTGCTGGATATAATTAGGGTGTTTAGGGAATTTATAAGGAGAGTCTGCGTCGCAGACTCTCCTTACGGGTACCCGTAAGTTCGTCAACGCTCGCTATATAAACAGACTCTTGACTCATAGACTTGTGTTCTGATTCGTCTTAGCAAAGATAAGACTATAAATGCATTAACGCATTTGCCCTCAAAAAGTATATAGTCCTACCTGCTATTCGTACTTAATCCTTCGCACCTTCTGTTGGATGAGTTGCTCGTACCAGTCTTTATCCTTGAAGTCGGGATTAGCTCCAGGTGCCCGGTAGGATAGGAATACCTCGATCACTTCCTCCCCTTTGTTGCTACGCAATATAGTGCGCAGGTACTCCAGAGTTGTAGGCTTGAGCGCAAGGATATTGTACTTAAGTTCACTTAGATTACACCGATTAGGGAGCTTGATCGTATGGAGATGCACCGAGTAGCAGACATCCAGTGTATAGAGCTTTGTACTATGGCTCAGGTCAATGCTCTGCAAGGCTCCACTATAAGTACAGGCGAAGGTCTCGAGATCGTGCGCCCCACTCAAGTCCAGATGAGTGCCTCTATATTCACGTAGCTTCAGGTCGGTCAGCATACACCTCTTGGGTAAGCAAAGCTCCTCTATCTTTTGGTACTGCAGATACCTCAGATGAGGGCAATGGCTCACATCCAGTCGGAGGGTATTGAGGAATACCGAGCGCTCCCTGGTCTTCAAGCCGATGAAGTGCGCCCCTTCCTGGAGCTCCAGACACAGGGTGAAGCGAATACCTCCACCTTGGTTGTAGCTCGGGTAGCTATGCGTCAGCTGTAGACTCTGGGTATAGTGCTGGCAGATCTTAGCAGGAGCATCCCCCCAAGTGACACGGATGTAGGTATTCGGATCAGCCTCTACCTCTATATCGACATACGAGCCTCCCCACCCAGGCGAGGTCTCAAAGTCAATACGGATACACTCCGATTGAGGGCCAAAATAGGTATCTAAGGGCTGGTTCATAAGGCTCTACTTTAGCGATAACGGCTCATCATAGCGGCTACTTCTTCCTGCATCTGATTGCGTAGGGATACAGGGGCGATCACCTCCAGCTCACTCCCATACGAGAGGAGTGCCTGCAGGAAATCATACGTAGGCTTTAGATAGAGTTCGAAAACACTATACTCCTCATCCTCACGTAGCAATCGCTGGCTATGGTGCAGGGGCAAGGACTTGAGGTAACACGCTTGCGAAGCAGTGACACGTAGCTCTATGCGCTCCGCCTCTACTGTGACATCAATGATCGTCCCATAGCAATCCTCGAAGAAGTCCTCCGCATCAAAGTCTGGGCTTAGCTGGAACTTTGTCTCAGTAAGCACGACCTCCTCCATCCTATCAAGGGAATAGAGGAGTAGATAGGGCATATCTGAGGCCTTAGCCAAGAGGTACCATCTCTGCTTAAAGAGCTTAAGTGCATAGGGCTCGAGTATCGAGATGCGCGACGACGCACTTGTGTAGCGTCGGTACTTGACTTGGATGCAGCGACTGGCCTTCATCGCCCGAATGATATCCGACAGATAGGTCTCGCTCGAGGGAATATCCTCCAAGAGGATACGCTCATTCAAGCTCATACTACGCGACAGCTGTTGATTGAGCGATGCCGTGCGCAGGAGCCAGCTACGGATACCCCCCTCATTGAGCACCTCCGCATTGGCTATATAATAGTTATATCCACCTGTACGCTGGCAGTCAATACAGATACCGAAGAGTTCCTCTGTCGCGATACGCCACTTATGGAAGGTTCGCTGCGACAGCTCTACCCCTTCACTCAGATCAGAGTCGAGCCACTTGCTTTGGATCTCCTTCAGTGAGATCTCCCCAGCCCTCTGTATCGTCTCAACGAGCCAGACATACTTGTTCATTAGATTGATTCCCATAGCTGTGCCATCTATTACTTCAGCAAAGATAGCACCAACATATGCCCTTTCAGTTCATAGGTTATACTTCTTTAGCAGATCTTTTCTCTACAGATAGGATAAGCATCTATAGGAAGACGGCATCAAAAACACAGGTTTTGATGCCGTCTTAAAGCTAAAAAAGGGAAAGGGAGATGCGCTACCAGAGCTCCTCCCAGCAGCGGAAGTGCCCGAGGAGGTAGTGCGGCGTCTTGGGGAGGTGCGTGAAAGGTACGCCCTGGATGCGCCAGTAGTTCTCTTGGTTCGTCGGGGGGACGACACGGTCATCTTCGCCGATGAAGGCCTTGCTCCATAGGCCGAAGGCTGCAGGCTTAGGCAGTGGGCGGGGCTGATCTCGGTCGACGGTGAAGGGGCGAATGAACTCATCATAGAGCGCCTTCGTAGAGCGCTGGCGCACCTCCTCATAGAGGTGGCGGTAGGTCTTACCACCGAGCATGTGTCGGTCAAAGCGCTCACGATTCTCCTCCGTCAGCCCCTCGAGGGTCTTGTGGAAGAAGGCTTCGGGGATACCCACGGCATCATCGACTTGGTAGCCCGTCCCAGCAAGCGCCGTACCCGAGACGACACGACTGCGGAGCTCCTCGTGCTTAGCGAAGAAGCGGTCGGCTGCCCAGATACCCATCGACCAAGCGACGAGACGGATCTCACGATAGAGCGAGAAGTCGAAGTCCAGCGCATCGGTGCGATAGTCCCAGAGAAGCAGGAGATCCTGCCCCTCGGGGAGGCCGAGGTGCTCTACGGCAATGGGGCTGAGTGCCCAGCCATTGAAGTAAAGGACGAGGCGATCGGTAGGCGCCGAAGCGGGGCGGAAGAGCTGCTCCATCGCTTAGTCTTCGTCTGAGTCGTCGGTCTCGAGCGCCAGCATCTCGTGGTAATCGCTCCAGTCAGGGTCCTCCTCGCAGTGGATCTCAAGCGGAAGCGTAGGGTAAGGTGCGAGGCATTCATTCAGACGTTCGCCGAAGGAAGGGAGGTGGCGTGTGTAGAAGGTCCAGTCCTTCTGCCCACCGCCGGTATAGTTCCCCGTAAGGATGGCGAGCTTATCCTTCTCCATGATGCGGCGGAGCTTGGGCTCGATATCCTCGATGAGGCGTGCGGTCTCTTCGTCGGGCATCCCGTCGGGCTCGGCGGTGTAAGGCCATGCGATATCCACGCGCACACGGAGCTTGCGGCTCTCGAAGAACTGAGTGAGGCCCTTGCGGACGGTCAGGAGGACGATCGCCCCACCCTCGGTATGGCTCACGCTGGTGAACCAGTCATCGGTAAGTATCATATATATATGTAAGTCGTTTCTTCCCCCAAAGGTACGCAATCTCCGCCCCTTAGCCTCCCCAGCACCATCACTCCACGACGCCCCCTCTCTTCATCACCAAAGCCCCTCCCCGACATGCCTCTCCAAAGTGATACGCAAGCCCTTCGCCTTATCGCGAGTATTTTTCTTATCCAGCGGAGGAAAAAGCATCGTTCTCGTGAAGAAAAAAGTGCCTTCACGTAGTGCTTTTCCTATGTCTACGCACGTAGTCTTAAAGACCAGGCACGTCAGTCCAAATATCCACGCACGTAGATTTATCGTCCACGCACGTAGTCCAAACTTATCTACCACTCGTCCACAACTTTTATCCCTGCGCAGAGCAACAACTATATATGGGTCACTTCACAAAGCTATATAGGGATCAGTCCAAAGTTATATAGCTTTCTTCGCCATACTATATAGCTCTACACGACGCAGCTATTCCACTGCCATTATTTTGTACATTCGTAGCGGAATACCACATCAGTATATGTTGCTGGGAGTGGTATAATCTTCATCCAACGGGCTTGATACTATGGAGAGCGAGCACGAACGTCATCACCTTCTTAGACAGCCCAGCAGACATTAAATTTTCTTCCTCTCATGCATCGGACAGTGAAGCGAATACTCTGTGGCATTGGGGTAGCACTTGCCATCCTCGTCATCGCAGCAGGCGGCCTCTATCTCACGGGGTACCTCCGAGTCTACGGGCTCACATCAGGCTACCAGTACTTAGACCGCGAAGAGCGGGCAAGGATCGTCTTCTCAAGGAATAAGCTTCGTAACCTCGACAGAACCCTCGATAGGGTACATCGAGAGGGGAAGATCCTCTGCGTCAATGGCGCCGAACTCCGAGCTGCACTCGCCTCCAAGCCCAAGGCCTTGGTCTACATCTTTACCGACGGCTGCACCTCAAGCGCGTGTCTTCCCCTGAGTACCATAGGGGCGTATGCGCATAAGATCGGTGCAGAGCCCTACTATGTAGCTATTGACCTCACGCCTGGACTTCTGAAGCGCACCGAGCCTATCCTAAGTATCGACTACACGCACTACGGGACGAAGTGGCACGACAGCTTCTACAAAGCCTTCGTCAAGGATCTCACGGGGCGCTCGACCGACGAGGAGCACTTTAACTTAGTTCTCTTCGAGAAGGGGCGCATAGTTAGCATCTTCTCTACGGAGAAGCTACTCCAGCAGCCATAGCTCACCGCTATCCTAAGAGCGTAAAAGAAGGCTTCAACGAAGGAGCTATCGCGGGGTACCTCAATGGGGGGTACCCCGCGATGCTTCTATGGGGATGAGGGACGATCCTTACCCCACATAGAGCGCCCTAATGGCACTGGCAGAGGGAAGGCACCGCGAAGGACTTTTAGAAATACGGGGCTTTTTCGGGATAATATTTTAGGATGGGGCGTAGACTTATTAAGATATTGGGGGAAAAGCTATATATTTGCTTCTAACTCAACATAGCAGCATCAATGTATTTCGACGAACTAGATCTTGAGGACGAAGTGCTGGATGGGCTCGAAGCGATGAACTTCTTCGAGACCACACCCGTACAAGAGGCCACCATCCCCCTTCTCCTCGAACGCCGCGATATGATCGCTTGTGCCCAGACGGGTACAGGTAAGACCGCAGCCTATCTCCTACCCATCATCAACCGACTGAGCCGTGGCGAGGGCGACCCTAAGAAGGTCAATGCCGTCATCATGGCTCCGACCCGTGAGCTCGCCATCCAGATCGAGCAGCAGGTCGAGGGCTTTGCCTACTTCCTCCCCGTCTCCTCAGTAGCTATCTACGGCGGTACGGACGGGATCGCCTGGGAGCAGCAGCGCCGCGGTATGGCTCTCGGGGCAGAGATCGTCATCGCCACGCCAGGGCGTCTCCTGGCCCTGATGAACCTCCAGCAGGCAGACCTCTCGGGAGTGACGTACTTCGTGCTCGACGAGGCTGACCGCATGCTCGACATGGGCTTCCAGGAGGATATCATGCAGATCAATAATGCGCTGCCGAAGGACTGTCAGCGCGTGATGTTCTCGGCGACGATGCCACCGAAGATCAAAAAGTTCGCCCGCACGATCCTGCACAATCCTGCCGAGGTCGAGCTGGCTATCTCCCGCCCGCCCGAGAGCATCGTGCAGTCCGCCTATGTCTGCTATGAGCGCCAGAAGCTGCCCATCCTGACGCAGCTCTTCCGCGAAACACCCCCTACACGCACGATCATCTTCTCCAGCTCCAAGCTCAAGGTCAAGGAGCTCACCGCAGCCCTCTCCCGTCTCAATATCCGCGTCGAGCAGATGCACTCCGACCTGACGCAGGAGAAGCGCGAAGAGGTCATGAAGAACTTTAAGTCGGGCAATATCGATCTGCTCGTCGCCACCGACGTCGTGGCGCGCGGTATCGATATCGACAACATCCGCATGGTGATCAACTACGACATCCCCCATGACCCCGAGGACTATGTACACCGCATCGGTCGTACTGCCCGTGGTGGCAACGATGAGGGGCTGGCGATCACCTTCGTCAGCGAGAAGGAACAGCCTGGCTTTGGACGCATTGAAGAGTTCCTCGAAAAGGAAATCTATAAGATCCCAGTAGATGAGGCCTTCGGCCCCACCCCCGCCTACGACCCCAGCCGTCGCCCCGAGCGCGGTGGCCGTGGTGGCTCTTCTCCCCGCGGGGGGCAAGGCAACAAGGGCGGAGGTCGCGGACGTGGCCGCAGCTCCCAGCAGGGCCAGCGCCCCGAAGGCAAGACCGATGCCCCCAAGGGCGAAGGCGCAGCCCAGGGTGCACGCAAGAAGAAGCACCCCAACAACCGCCGTAAGTCTCAGGGATCTACGCCACCTAAAGGCGAAGCCTAAATAGCTCACCTCAGTACCAGACTCCACATGACACCCAAACTACTTGACGACCTCAGCCAGGAGACAAAGAAGGGGCTACACAAGCTCCGTGTGATCAATTACCTGCTGCGCAACAAGACGGCCACGATGACGGACATAGCCAAGGAGCTATACGTCAGCGTCCCCACAGCTTCTAAGATCCTCCAAGACCTCCAAGACGGAGGCTGCATCCAGAGCCAAGGTAAGCTGGAGATAGGCGTCGGGCGCTTCCCCCTACTCTTCGGGCTCAACCCCGACGGGGGCTACTTCATCGGCGTAGATATCAAGCGCTCGGGCATGCACATCGGCCTGATCAACCTGCAGAGCGAGCTGATATGCGCTGACTACGATCTGCCCTACACGCTCGAGAACACCCCCGAGGCTCTCGAGACGATCTGCCGTGAGATCCGTGGCTTCATCACGCGCCACGGCATCCAGCCCAAGGAGATCCTGAACATCAACGTCAACCTCCCCGGGCGTATCAACCCCGTCACGGGCCACAGCTATAGCCTCTTCAACTTCTTCGGCGACCGCCCCCTCTCTGAGATCCTCAGCAGTAAGCTCGCCCTACGCGTCTCGATCGACAACGACACGCGCGGTATGGCTTTCGGGGAATTCACTGCGGGCTGCACCAAGGATATGGAGGTCAACTCCGTCCTCTACGTGAATATCAGCTGGGGTCTCGGTCTCGGTATCATCCAGGACAAGCAGATCTACTTCGGTAAGTCGGGCTTCTCCGGGGAATTCGGCCATATCTCCGTCTTCGACAACCAGATCCTCTGCCATTGCGGTAAGAAGGGTTGCCTCGAGACCGAGGTCAGCGGTCAGGCTATGTGCCGTAAGATCCAGGAGCGCATCCGTGCCGGAGAGAGCTCCGTCCTCTCGTCCATCGTCCACTCGGGCCGTGAGCTCCGCATGTCTGACCTCATCAGCGCCTGCGCTCAAGAGGATATGCTCTGCCTGCAGGTCCTCAGCGAGCTGGGCCGTGAGCTCGGTAAGCAGGTAGCGAACCTTATCAACGTCTTCAACCCCGAGCTCGTCATCATCGGTGGTAGCCTTGCTGATGCCTCTGGCTACCTCACCCAGCAGGTCGAGGCGTCGGTACGTATCTATTCGATGAGCGTCGTGACGCGCGATACGCAGATCCGTACGGCTACGCTCGGCGACCGCGCAGGGCTCATCGGTGCCTGCATGCTCGCTCGCTCACGTCGCTTCGCAGAGCCCAGCAAGTAAGCCTCCTTCCGCTACACACAGCTAATATAAAAGCGCTCGCCCCAGCGATCCCGTATGGATCGCTGGGGCGAGCGCTTTTAGCGTACCTATATTATATAGGAGGCGCTACAGGGGGCTATACCTTAGCGGCGGCTGTGCGTGATGAGCTGCATGAATTCCTCACGCGTCTTGGCTTCGCGGAAGGCACCGGTGAAGTCACTGGTCGTGGTGAAGGAATTCTGCTTCTCTACGCCACGCATCTGCATGCACATGTGCTGTGCCTCGATGACGACGATGACGCCGAGGGGATTGAGTGCCTCCTGGATGCAGTCCTTGATCTGCGTCGTCAGACGCTCCTGCACCTGCAGGCGACGAGCGAAGACGTCGACGATGCGGGGGAGCTTTGAGAGGCCCGTGATGTAGCCGTTAGGGATATAGCCGATGTGGACCTTGCCGAAGAAGGGTAGCATATGGTGCTCACAGAGCGAGTAGAAGTCGATATCCTTGACGATGACCATCTGGCGAT
>ERZ773180.852-NODE-852-length-16661-cov-18.536132_pt1 | contig 16661 bp, 14 predicted proteins | sample MGYA00511080_ERZ773180 | MGnify/ENA primary metagenome ERZ773180 (study PRJEB29015, sample SAMEA2738175) | human oral metagenome | biome: human oral; feature: human-associated habitat; material: saliva | place: China | collected 2178 ...
GATAATTGTGCCATTACCTAAAGCTAATGAGTTATTCGCATTAGATTGTGCACTTTCACCAATAGTCATTGCACCTTTTTTGGTTGCTTTAGAGTCTTTACCAATGGTAATAACATTTTCATGTAAAGCTTGTGCATTACTACCGAAAGCAATTGAATTGGCTTGAGTTGCGTTAGAATTACTACCAAATGCAATAGAATCTGCTTTATGAGCCTTAGACTCTACACCAAATGCAATAGCGTTAGTCTCCCCACCTAGTGCGTTATAGCCAAACGCTACAGATGCATTACCAGTTGCCATCGCAGAGGTACCAAAAGCAATCGCCTTCTCTGCAGCATCTGCTGTACGGGTGACGTTTTCACCTAAATATCCATCTTTTCCTTGGTAGAAAGAACCTGTTTTCGCTAAAGAACCAAAAGCAAAGGAATCATTACCATTTGTTTGGGCTCCAGAACCAATAGCAACAGAACGTTCACCATTTGTTTGAGTGTTATTTAAGCCATCATATTTCGTTCTTTGAGCTTCATTACCTGCCTCAGCAGCTCCCGGAATAGTTCTAGGTGCACTGTTACCAATTGCAATCGATTGATTACCGTTTGCAGTAGCTGACGCACCAAAGGCAAAACTTGCTTTACCTTTTGCATAAGCAACCGAACCAATTGCCGCAGAATAATCACCAATTGCGGCAGACTGACGCATCATAGCTAACGAATTAAAACCTTTTGCACGAGAAGCCGTACCAATAGCTGTGGAACCAATATCTTCTGCCTGAGAAAAAGCACCAATAGATGTCGCTAATCCACCAGTAGCTTGTGCATAATCACCAATAGCAATACCGTTTGATGCCTGAGTTCTATTTTGCGCATTTGTGTAACGACCAATAGCTACTCCATAGGCCGCTTGATTAAGGCTTGAATATCCATCAGTTCGATCACTTGGATTATTCGCGTCATAATAAGATTTATTACCTGGGTTTTTGTAGTCATATGCCCAAGTCGTATTGCTATCAACTTGTTCTGCTACAGCAGTACCTGTGTTATATGCATATCCATTGGTGATAGTATCAATACCAATTACTGCATTAGCGATAGATGGAATTGTTGCTATAGGCAATGAAATAGCAATTGTTTTAATAAAATTGGAATGAGATGAGGTTGGTTTATTTTCAGTTGAAGTTGAAGAGATCGCCTTCACTTTTGATAACTCAGATACAGCAATCCATACCTGACTTGATTTACACCAAATAACTTTGAATATTTTGTTCATGTAAATTAGTTCCTTAATAAAATTACATCACAATGGTTATATTTTATCCACAAATTGAATGAAGCAAATTGCCATTTTATATTATCAACTGGAGTAACTGTAAGGAAGTATATTTACTCAAATTTACATTAAATTACAAAGCAATAGGAAAGTACTTATTTTTAGTTATTTTAGAGTTAATGGCAAAATATAAAGGAAAGAAATAATTTTAAAAGATGTAAAGAAAATAATGGCAAGAAAAAAGTGCAGTAAAAAAATAATATTTTTGACCGCACTTATACTTAACGCTTATTAAACAAACCTTTCTTCTGCAAGAAACCAAAAATAATCAAATGAACAATCCACGCCGAAATTATCGCCACAAATAAATCGATTGGATAATGCATTCCAAGGCGGACTCGGCTAATCAACATTAATACGCCCCAAATGGTCATGGCACCAATCAGTAATTCCGCTTTAAAAGAACGATTGCCTAATAATTGGCTAAACCCGACGGCTAACATTAGCCAAGTGGCGGCAAAAATAGAATGTCCAGATGGGAAAGAATAACCCGTTTCATCTTCATAATGCGCTTTTAACCAGGCTGGCGTATCCGCTTGTGTAGAATAAAATTTATCCACTAATTTCGCACGCTCTGAACGATCTTGATGATAAAAAGCATCTGTCGTACTTTCTGTTTTTTCTGCTAAATAGACGGTAAAAGGACGTGGCTCGGCAAAAACTGTTTTTAAACCTGTTTTAATTACTTGTGTAGATAATACCGACAGGCCCATTACAATCACGCCCATAATCCACTGTTTACGGTTTTCAAAAAGAAAACGGAAAAGTAAAGCAAACACACCACAGGTAATTAAAGCATAAGGTACACTACCCGTTTCGGTTAAAAGATAAAGCCAATAATCCCATTCCATTAATTGGTTGTTTCCATGCCAATGATAAGCAAAACCCCAAACAAAAAATGGTACAAGACAAAGGAATAACGTATATAATGACAGCCTTTTAAACATTGTTGCCTCTTGATAATAAAAATAAAGTGCACATTTTAGCAGAATAAAGTTGAAAAAGGATAAGTTATGTCAAAAATCCAACTGGTTGCTCAAGCCAATTTGCCTACCGAATATGGCATATTTAAAATGGTCGGATTTGAATTTCCCGATACAAAAAAAGAACATGTCGCATTAGTAATGGGTGATATTTCAAACCAAGATGAGCCTGTGCTCGCCCGTATTCATTCGGAATGCTTGACTGGTGATGCATTACACAGTTTGAAATGTGATTGTGGTTTCCAACTGGCGGCTGCGCTACGTCAAATTAGCGAAGCGGGTCGTGGTGTGTTGATCTATCATCGTGAAGAAGGACGAGGTATTGGTCTAATTAATAAAATTCGTGCTTATTCATTACAAGATCAAGGCATGGATACTATTGAAGCCAACCTTGCATTAGGCTTTAAAGCTGATGAACGTAACTTTAATGTGTGTGCCGATATGTTTGAATTATTAGGTGTGAAGCAAGTTCGCTTGATGACAAACAACCCGCAAAAAGTAGAAACCATGAAAAAAGCGGGAATTAATATCGTAGAACGTGTGCCATTGAATGTAGGTGAAAACCGTTACAATACGAAATATCTTGATACTAAAGCGAAAAAAATGGGCCATTACATTGTGCACAATAATGAAGAACATTTAATGACTTGCCCACATTGCCAAGAAGAAGTGATTTAATAAAAAAGCCATACAACTGTATGGCTTTTCTTTTATCAAAACAATTATTGATTAACGCCCCAATGACGAGTGTCTTTATCAAATTTCATGCCTGAATGCGATCCTTCTGAACCATTAAAATAAACGTCTTTATTTGCGCAAGCTGAAATCACTAATGCACCGATAACAATAAGAATTAATTTTTTCATTGTGTTTACCTTTTTAAAACTAACTTGTCCAAATTGTATCACAACTTTTGTTGGCCTTACCTGCTTAAATTAGTCCTTTTCTTGCAAAATTTATCTTTGACTTCTACAATACCGCCTCATTTTTAACTTGTAGTTCGTAAACCTCCTACATAAAAAAACTAGGTATCCTATGAATATTTCAAATCCTAATCTCAACCGTAAAGCCCTTGTGATCTTCTCTGGTGGACAAGATTCCACAACCTGTTTAATTCAAGCTATTGCCGAATATGGCGTAGAAAATGTCGAAACCGTCACCTTTCAATACGGCCAGCGCCATGCCATTGAATTAGAAAAAGCCCGTTGGATCGCCAAAGATCTCGGCGTAAAACAAACGTTGATTGATACGTCCGTCATCAAATCTATCACCCACAATGCCTTAATGGATGCAAACGCTGACATTGAGCAAAAAGACGGTGAATTACCTAATACCTTTGTGGATGGCCGCAATGCACTCTTCTTATTGTATGCGGCGATTTATGCTAAAGGCCAAGGTATTAATGACATTATCACGGGCGTATGTGAAACAGATTTCAGTGGCTATCCGGACTGTCGCGATGTATTTATTAAATCCATGAATGTCACCCTTAATTTAGCCATGGATTACCCGTTCAATTTAAAAACACCGTTAATGTATCTCACCAAAGCACAAACCTGGGCATTAGCTGATGAATTAGGTGCGTTAGATTATGTTCGTCAGCATACTCACACTTGCTACGAAGGTGTTGAAGGTGGCTGTGGAGAATGCCCAAGCTGTAAATTGAGAGATAAAGGCTTGCAGGAATATTTAACAACAAAAGCAAAAGTTTAGTATCGAGATAACTCAACCCATAACAGATTAAATAAGTTTAAATGAATCCAAAGTGCGGTCAAAATTCACGTCAAATTTTGACCGCACTTTTACTTGATATAGTATCCTTATCTTTTCTCATCTTTGATTTTATAAACGCGTCATTTTTTGATAAAATCACGCTAATTTTTTTATAAATAAGTAACTAATTTTAAAAATGACTACAAATTATTCTGCTCAAGAAATTACGGTTCTGAAAGATCTCGAACCGGTGCAAATTCGCCCTGGTATGTACACGGACACTACCCGCCCAAATCACCTTGCTCAAGAAGTTATCGATAACAGTGTGGACGAAGCCCTTGCAGGTTTTGCGACTAAAGTTGAAGTAATTTTACACGCTGATCAATCACTTGAAGTCATTGATAATGGTCGCGGGATGCCAGTGGATATTCACCCAACTGAAGGAGTTTCGGGTGTCGAAGTGATCTTAACAAAACTGCATGCTGGCGGTAAGTTCTCGAATAAAAACTATGAATTTGCCGGTGGTTTACACGGGGTCGGGATTTCTGTCGTCAATGCTCTTTCTGAACGCGTTGATATTCAAGTTAAACGTAACGGTGAAGTGTATAAAATTGCCTTTGAAAATGGCGTAAAAGTAGAAGAATTAGAAGTCATAGGGACTTGTGGCAGACGTACAACCGGTACCACAGTTCACTTCAAACCGAATCCAAAATATTTTGATAGCAAGAATTTTTCTGTTAGTCGTTTACGCCACTTATTACGTGCCAAAGCCGTGCTTTGTTCTGGCTTAGAAATTAAATTTGTCGATAAAGTGAATAACACCGAAGATGTGTGGTGCTATCAAGATGGTTTATCCGATTACTTAACCGAAGCCGTGAATGGCTTTGAAACCTTGCCTGAAAAACCTTTTGTCGGTGAATTTAAAGGCTCAACGGAAGCAGTAAGCTGGGCATTGTTATGGTTGCCGGAAGGTGGCGAGCTGATTGCAGAAAGCTATGTAAACTTGATTCCAACAGTACAAGGCGGAACACACGTTAATGGTCTTCGCCAAGGCTTGCTCAATGCCATGACTGAATATTGTGAATTCCGCAATAAATTACCTCGTGGGGTGAAATTAACGGCAGACGATATTTGGGATCGCTGTGCTTACATTCTTTCACTGAAAATGCAGGATGCCCAATTTGCCGGCCAAACGAAAGAACGCTTATCTTCCCGTCAAAGTGCGGTCTTTGTGGCAGGCGTTTTAAAAGATGCCTTTAGTTTATGGTTAAATCAAAACGTACAAGATGCGGATCGCTTAGCTGAAATGGCGATCAGTTCTGCACAACGTCGTTTAAATGCAGCCAAAAAAGTCGTTCGTAAAAAATTAGTCAGCGGTCCTGCTCTACCAGGGAAATTAGCCGATTGTGCATCACAAAATTTAGAAAAAACCGAATTATTCTTAGTAGAAGGTGACTCTGCGGGTGGCTCAGCCAAACAGGCGCGTGACCGTGAATACCAAGCTATTCTGCCGTTACGTGGAAAAATCTTAAATACTTGGGAAGTCGCAAGTGATCAAGTGCTTGCCTCAACAGAAATTCATGATATTGCAGTGGCGCTTGGTATCGATCCTGATAATGAAGACTTATCTCAACTCCGTTACGGTAAAGTCTGTATTTTAGCTGATGCGGACTCTGATGGTTTGCATATTGCCACCCTACTCTGTGCACTCTTTTTACGCCATTTTCCAAAATTGGTTCAAGATGGGCATGTTTATGTGGCAATGCCACCACTCTATCGTATCGACTTAGGCAAAGAAGTGTTTTATGCCCTCGATGAAAGCGAAAAAGAAGCGATTTTAGAGCGCTTAAAAGGTAAAAAAGGTACCTTAAACGTACAACGTTTCAAAGGGTTGGGTGAAATGGATCCGTCACAATTACGTGAAACTACCATGGATCCGAATACACGCCGTTTAGTTCAATTAACCTATGAGCTAGGCGAAGATCAAGGGGCGGAAACATTAGAATTAATGGATATGTTGCTCGCCAAAAAACGAGCGGAAGATCGCAAAAATTGGTTACAAACCAATGGCGATCAAGTGGATTTAACCGTTTAATTATTTGAGGTCAATCATGAACGAACAACGTCGAGATTTCTTTAAAAATAGTGCTCTAGGCCTAGCAACAATTACATTAGGTGCAGGTTTAAGCCTTATTCCTTCTGCTCAAGCAGAGGAAAAATCCTCTAATACGGCAACCACTGCGGTTGAAAATTTACCAGAAATTGAAGCTGAACTGACGCTTGCGCCCAATGTGCCAAAACCGATTAAACGTAATCACCCTGCAAAAGTCGTGGTAAAACTGACCGCACTTGAGCAAATTATGGATTTAATGGATGGTGTGCAATTTAAATTCTGGACATTAAACGGTAGCGTGCCTGCTCCATTCATTCGTGTACGCGAAGGCGATATGGTGGAAGTGCAACTTTCCAACTCAGCGAGTTCAATGATGCCACACAGTATCGATTTTCACGCTGCCGCTGTGCCAATGGGTGGTGCTATCGCAAGTGAAACCCCACCAACGCGCACATCCACCTTCCAATTTAGAGCATTACGTTCGGGGATTTATTTATACCACTGCGGTAGTCAGCCTGTGGATATTCACCTTGCCAAAGGGATGTATGGTTTAGTTTTAGTTGAGCCGAAAGAAGGCCTGCCAAAAGTGGATCGCGAATTTTACATTATGCAAAGTGAATTCTATACCAAAGGTGAATTTGGCGATCCTGGCTTGCAGCCATTCAGTATGCAAAAAGCTATTGATGAGCGCCCAGAATATGTCCTCTTCAACGGCAAAGTCGGCGCAACTATGGATGAAAATGCCTTAAAAGCAAAAACTGGCGAAACAATTCGCCTATTTGTAGGCAATGCGGGGCCGAATTTATGCTCTTCTTTCCACTTAATCGGTGCGGTATTTGACAATGTATATGTGGAAGGCGGTACGCTTGTTAATCACAATGTTCAAACGACCTTAATTCCATCTGGCAGTGCCACAATGGTAGAAACTCGAATTGATGTACCAGGTACTTATGTCTTTATGGATCATTCCATTTTCCGCGCTGTAAATAAAGGCACAATGGGACATATTGTGGTTGAGGGTGAAAAAAATCCGAATATTTATTCCGGCAAATTAAAAGAGGAAGCCTTTAAAGAAGCCAATCCACAAAAACCGCAACCCGTTCCTTATGAAATAGACAGTCATAAAGGAATAGATATGGGACATTCTCCTCACGAACATTCAGATGCGAATTCTGGTGCAACAAGAAAATAGATTAGAAGAATATGAGCAATATTAACTACGAAGGCATCGAGCAGATGCCACTTCGCACCTTTACAGAAAAGGCTTACCTTAATTATTCAATGTACGTCATTATGGATCGTGCATTGCCTTTTATTGGAGATGGCTTAAAGCCTGTTCAACGTCGTATTGTCTATGCGATGTCTGAACTGGGTTTAAATGCTGCGGCGAAATTTAAAAAATCAGCGCGTACCGTCGGTGATGTGTTAGGTAAATTCCACCCACACGGTGACTATGCCTGTTATGAAGCCATGGTATTAATGGCTCAACCCTTTTCTTATCGTTATCCTTTAGTGGATGGCCAAGGAAACTGGGGGGCGCCAGATGATCCTAAATCATTCGCGGCGATGCGTTATACAGAATCTCGCTTGTCCAAAATCTCTGAAATTCTATTATCTGAATTAGGTCAAGGCACTGTTGATTTCCAACCGAACTTTGATGGCACCTTAGAAGAACCACAATATTTGCCTGCTCGTTTGCCTCATATTCTGTTAAATGGCACAACAGGAATTGCTGTCGGGATGGCAACAGATATTCCACCACACAATATTAATGAAGTGGCGGATGCAGCTGTCCTGTTATTAGATAATCCCAAAGCGGGATTAGATGATGTAGTCAATATCATTCAAGGTCCTGATTTCCCAACGGAAGCGGAAATTATTTCTCCTAAAGATGATATTCGCAAAATGTATGAAACCGGTCGTGGATCCATCAAAATGCGTGCAACATGGCATAAAGAAGACGGTGAAATCATCATTAGCGCACTTCCTCATCAATCTTCACCATCGAAAATTATTGCTCAAATTGCTGAGCAAATGACCGCGAAAAAATTACCAATGGTGGAAGATATTCGTGATGAAGCGGATTACGAAAATCCTGTGCGTATCGTGCTTGTACCACGTTCAAATCGCGTTGACACGGATGCCTTAATGGCGCATTTATTTGCGACGACTGATCTTGAAAAAAGCTATCGTGTGAATATGAATATGATCGGGCTTGATCATAAACCAGCCGTGAAAGGCTTACTTCAAGTTCTTACCGAATGGCTGACATTCCGTCGTACTACTGTGACACGTCGTTTACAACATCGTTTAGATAAAGTACTTGCTCGTTTACATATTTTAGATGGTTTGATGATTGCCTTCCTCAATATTGATGAAGTGATTGAAATTATTCGTACTGAAGACGAACCTAAACAAGTTTTAATGACTCGCTTTAACTTAAGTGATGAACAGGCTGAAGCCATTTTAAACTTACGTTTACGCCATTTAGCCAAATTAGAAGAACATCAATTACAAGCTGAAAAAGATAAACTCGAAGAAGAGCGGTCAAATTTAGAGTTAATTTTAGGATCGGAACGCCGCTTAAATACTTTGATCAAAAAAGAAATTCAAGAAGATGCGAAAAAATACGCCAGCCCTAGAATGTCTCAATTAGTTGAGCGTGAAGAAGCGAAAGCGATTTCTGAAAGTGAAATGACTCCGGCTGAACCTGTTACCGTCATCTTATCTGAAATGGGCTGGGTTCGTTGTGCGAAAGGTCATGATATTGATCCGGAAGGATTAAGCTATAAAGCAGGCGATAAATATCTGGCGCACGCTTGTGGTAAAAGTAATCAACCGGTGATCTTTATTGATAGCACTGGTCGTAGCTACGCTTTAGATCCGTTAAGCTTGCCTTCTGCGCGTTCACAAGGTGAACCGCTCACCGGTAAACTTACATTACCGGCAGGTGCGACTATTGAACAGGTTATTATGGAACCTGAAAAACAAGAATTATTGATGGCATCAGATGCAGGATATGGTTTTATTTGCAAATTTGAAGATTTAATTGCACGTAATAAAGCAGGAAAAGCCTTGATTTCTTTGCCAGAAAATGCGAAAGTCTTGAAACCTGAGACACTTTCCGAGTCGGCCTCACTTCTTGTGTCCCTCACTTCAGCGGGTCGAATGCTGATTTTTCCGGTACGGGATTTACCGGCATTATCAAAAGGGAAAGGCAACAAAATCATCAGTATTCCAGCAGCGAATGCAAAAGCGCGGTCAGAATTATTGGTGAAATTGTTCTTAATTTCAGAGCAAGCTAGCCTTGAGTTCCATTCCGGTAAACGAAAAATCACATTAAAACCGGAAGATCTGCAAAAATTCCGAGCGGAACGCGGCAGAAAAGGCTCCCAATTACCACGAGGATTACATAGTAATGTTGACATTGTGGTGGTTGAACCTGAACACAACTCATAAGAATTCTCGAAACCAAACTAAATAGGAGGATATTTCGTGAATATTGTTTTTGATACCTATCAAACTCTTGCTTTAGCAAGCTTTGTATTATTACTTGGTTATTTTCTAGTAAAACGTATTCGCGTTTTACAAACATTCAATATCCCTGAGCCTGTTGTTGGTGGCTTTATTGTGGCTATTGCATTAACCATTTTATACAAAGTAAACGGCACCTCATTTACCTTTGAGAAAAGCTTACAAACATCTATGATGTTAGTATTCTTCTCCTCTATCGGTTTAAGTGCAAACTTTGCCCGCTTAGTTAAAGGCGGAAAACCATTAGTTATCTTCCTACTTGTCGCTGCCCTTCTCATTGTTTTCCAAAATGTCATCGGTATTTTAGGTACTCAATTATTAGGTATTGATCCTGCTTACGGTTTACTTGCAGGTTCTGTTACCTTAACGGGTGGTCATGGTACAGGTGCAGCTTGGGCTGAAACATTCACCAAAGAATTTAACCTACCTGCTGCAACAGAAATTGCGATGGCATGTGCCACATTCGGTTTAGTCTTCGGTGGTATCTTAGGTGGTCCAGTATCTCGTTATTTATTAAATCGTCAAAAACAAGGTGAAAACCCAGAGAATGATGAAGTAGATGACGTACAAGAGGCATTTGAACACCCGACTTACAAACGTAAAATAAATGCGCGCTCAATCATTGAGACCATCGCAATGCTTTCTTTATGTTTACTCATCGGTCAATACTTAGATGGCTTAACAAAAGGTACACAAATGCAATTACCAACATTCGTATGGTGTTTGTTTACTGGTGTAATTATTCGTAACAGCTTAACCAATTTATTCAAATTCCAAGTGGCTGATTCAGCGATTGACGTATTAGGTAGTGTAGGTTTATCTATCTTCTTAGCCATCGCCTTAATGTCTCTCAAACTTTGGGAATTGGTAGGCCTTGCAGCAGATGTACTCATTATCTTAGCGGTTCAAGTTGCCTTCATGGCTTTCTTCGCCATCTACGTCACATACCGTATGATGGGCAAAGATTATGATGCGATTGTATTAAGTGCGGGTCACTGTGGTTTTGGTCTCGGTGCAACACCAACAGCCGTTGCTAACATGCAAGCGATTACTAGTCGTTTCGGACCTTCTCACAAAGCGTTCTTAATCGTACCAATGGTAGGGGCGTTCTTTATCGACTTATTAAATAATGGTATTTTAAAAATGTTCTTAAACCTTGTTAAATACCTTCACTAATAAAATATAAAAAGAAAGGCTGACATTTTGTCAGCCTTTTTACTTTGCAAACCCATTATGCTAAATATTCTAAAAATTCCCCTACGGTGTGGAAGGATCCAAATACCAGCACAATGTCATTTTTATCTGCATTTTTAACCGCACTTTGAACCCCTTCAATGACAGAGCCTTCAGAAACACTTTTTGCTGATGGGCAAACTGTTGTTAATTTTGCATTTAAGTCATCACCTGATTGACCACGGTAACCACCTAATGTGACACAATGCCATTGGTCAATAACGGAAGTCAGTTGGGTAAACACCGACTCGGCATCTTTATCTTTTAACATACCGCAAACGGCAATAATACGCCCTGAAATTTGTGTTTTAAGTGCGGTCAATTTTTCGGCTAAATATTTTGCCGCATGAGGATTATGCCCAACATCGATGATCACTTTTGGCAACTGTGAATAAGATACATTCAAGCGTTCTGCCAATTTTTCTAATTGATTACCTTTCAATTGTTGGAAACGACCCACCAATTCCACTTCAATTAATGAACGTTTAATGGTATCGACAGAAATATCAAAAGGCAGCTGTTCAACAGCAGCCAAAGCGGTTGCCGCATTAGCTAATGGAATTTGGCAAAACGGCAGATTTTCTAACCGCACTTTATTGCTCTGCCACATCCAAGTTTGCTCATTAGCTTTAAACGACCAAGTGACATCTCGGCGTGAAACGTGGCAATGTAATTTCTCCGCTTGTTCTAGCATTGGTTTCGGAACATTGGGTTCGCCAATTACAACTGGTTTATTCGCACGGAAAATCCCCGCTTTTTCAAAGCCAATTTCTTCGCGAGTTGAACCTAGAAAATCTGTATGATCAATATCAATACTGGTGATAACCGCCAGATCATTATCAACAATATTCGTTGCATCCAAACGCCCACCAAGCCCCACTTCTAAAATGACGACATCAAGCTTCGCTTGTTTGAATAAATGCAAAGCTGATAAGGTGCTAAATTCAAAATAAGTGAGGGACTGCGTTTTATGCTTTTCGATGAAATCAAAAGAAGCGGTATGCATTTCATCTGGCAAGTCTTGATTTTGAATACGAACACGTTCGTTATAACGCAATAAATGAGGTGAGGAATACACGCCCACACGCAAACCGTGATTTAACAAAATGGTTTCAAGCAAACGGCACGTTGTGCCTTTACCATTTGTGCCCCCCACCGTGATCACATAAGGTGCGGGATTCAAAAGATCCAATTCTTCTGCCACAGATTTAATACGATCCAGCCCTAAATCAATAGCTTTAAAGTGACTGTTTTCCAAATAAGAAAGCCACTCAGCGAGTGGCGAAGTGGCTTTTAAATTCATTGTATTACTCATGTTCAACAACTTCTACTTCAACAAAAGGTGAAGGTTGATTGGTGAGTTTGCTTAAAAGGTTTCCAAGGGTTGAACGCATTTCTGAACGTTTCACGATCATATCAATCGCCCCTTTCTCGAGTAAGAATTCACTACGTTGGAAGCCTTCTGGTAATTTTTCACGTACGGTTTGTTCAATAACTCGTGGGCCTGCAAAACCGATTAATGCTTTTGGTTCAGCGATGTTCACATCACCTAACATCGCAAAACTTGCAGATACACCACCTAATGTCGGATCCGTTAATACTGAAATAAACGGCACACCTTTTTCACGCATTTTCGCTAATACCGCACTGGTTTTTGCCATTTGCATTAATGAGAAAAGAGCTTCTTGCATACGTGCACCACCACTTGCAGAGAAACATACAAATGGACAGTTTAATTCAATTGCTTTTTCTGCCGCTTTTACAAATTTTGAACCCACAACAGAGCCCATTGAACCGCCCATGAAACTGAAGTTAGATGCGGCAACGACTACAGGCATGTTGTAAAGTGTACCCGTCATTGTGATTAACGCATCTTTTTCACCGGTTTCTTTTTGTGCAGCAGTAATACGATCTTTATATTTTTTTAAATCTTTAAATTTAAGAATATCTTTTGGTTCTAAATCAGCCGACAATTCTTGGCTTGAACCCTCATCTAATAAGGCTAAAAGGCGCTCACGAGCATCAATGCGCATATGATGACCGCATTTTGGGCAAACATGTAAATTACGTTTTACTTCTTCGCCGTAAAGGACTTGTTCGCAAGAGGTACATTTTGTCCAAACCCCTTCTGGCACGTTTGCTTTACGTGATGTAGAGGAAGAGGTTCCTTTGCTAAAAATTTTATCAATCCAGCTCATTTTTTACCTTTTTTATTAACTAGAAAAGTTTGCGTATTTAATCATAATTTAGCGAAATTTGCTAGTCAGATGAGATTATCTTCTAAAAACAATGGGCCTAAATTTTTCTGTGGAATCGCAAATTTTTCAGGATAAATCACATTTACTAAATACAGGCCTTCAGGTTTTGCTGTTGGAGCGGCTAATTTACGATCTTTTTGCTCTAACAACCATTTCATCCACTCAATGGGTTGATTGCCTGCACCGACTTCAATCAAGCTTCCCACAATGTTACGTACCATATGATGCACAAAAGCATTGGCTTGAATATCCACAATAATGTACCGCCCTTTTCGCACCACATTTAAATGATGCACATTTCGCCAAGGGGTATTTGATTGACACTGTGCCGCACGGAAAGAAGAAAAATCATTTTCGCCCAATAAAAACTGCCCCGCTTGGTGCATTTTCTTTTCGTCTAACTCTAAATGGCAATGGGTAATCCCTTCCGGCAAAATGGCTGAACGTAATTTATTACAATACAAAATATAACGATAGCGACGCGCGGTTGCCGAAAAACGGGCATGAAATTCATCATCCACCACTTTTGCCCAACTCACTGAAATGTCATCAGGTAAATTCGCATTGGTACCAAATGCCCAGGCTTTTTCAGGGCGAACTGCTGTGGTTTCAAAATGCACCACTTGCCCCGTGCCATGCACACCAGAGTCTGTTCTGCCCGCACAAAACACTTCAATTTTTTCATTTGCCACGAAAGATAACGCTTTTTCTAATTCTTCTTGTACGCTACGCACTTTCTCTTGCCGCTGCCAGCCACAATACTGTTTTCCGTTATATTCAATGCCTAAGGCTATCTTCATTGGAAAATACTCCTAAAACGATTTCAAATTTGACCGCACTTTGCCCGAAAAGAAAAAACACCAATAACTCATCATTATTGGTGTTCTTATCACAAGCTAAAAATTAAGCACGTTTGAAGTCAATGTGAACCAATTTTGGTTTGAATGGGTGACGTTGCATTGCTTGAACTTTCACTGCAACTTCTTTACCTTCAACCACTAAAGTGATTACATCGCTATAGAAAGAATCGTGAACTTGTGCGTTGTTTAATTCATCGTGATTTAAGATGATTGAAACAGGTGCTTCGCTGCCACCATAAATGATTGCAGGGATTTGACCGTTGTGACGCAGGCGGCGGCTCGCACCCTTACCTTGCGCTTGACGAACTTCAGCGTTAAATTTAAATGCCATTTTAATGTTCTCTTGATTAAAAGTTTAAAATAAAAAATTGCAGGCGACCCAGCAATTTTCCTAAATTTGCTCAAAGACAAACTTTGAGAGCGACGGATTATAAAATATTCAGCCCCACAATGCAAATTTACACAGCAAATTTTTTCTAGGCTTTTCAAGGCAAAGCGATTAAAATAAGCCCCAATTTTTAATTAATTTTAACTAACTGATTGTAAGTGGGTTTCAAATGGAATTTCTTATCAGCTTTTTTACCGATTACGGTTATTGGGCGGTGCTGTTTGTTCTTATTATTTGTGGTTTTGGTGTACCCATTCCAGAAGATATCACGCTCGTATCCGGTGGCGTAATTGCTGGTCTTTATCCTGAAAGTGTAAACTCCCATTTAATGTTATTAGTCAGTATGATCGGCGTACTTGCTGGTGACTCTTGTATGTATTGGCTTGGTCGCATTTACGGCACCCGAATTCTTCGTTTCCGTCCAATGCGCAAAGTGCTCACCTTACAACGCTTAAAAATGGTGCGTGAAAAATTTGCCCAATACGGCAACCGTGTATTATTTGTGGCTCGTTTCCTTCCAGGATTACGCGCGCCAATTTACATGGTGTCAGGCATCACCCGCCGCGTTAGCTATACGCGCTTCGTATTAATTGATTTCTGTGCGGCTATTATTTCCGTACCAATTTGGGTTTATCTTGGAGAATTTGGCGCAAGAAACTTAGACTGGTTACACGAACAAATTCAAAAAGGTCAGCTTGTGATTTATATCCTTGTTGGCGCATTAGCGGTTTTCTTATTCTGGAAATGGAAAAAAGCGAAGAAACAGGCTAAATAATTTCATTCACATGACTCAATATCACACTCTAAGTGAGAGAAATAAAAAATGGAAGATAATAATTAAGCAAAGATAAAGCGACAAAAAAATGCCGCTTTATCTTAATTCATTACTGTTTTAATAAATTCTTTCCCAAAATCAGTAATCGTCACATCTAAAGCGGAAGAGTTTTTCTTCAATCCTACAATAGGTGACATCACATGGTTTCCACTAAGATCTTGTATAGTATCTAAAACGGGATCAAGTCTTGAGCTAATTTCAATTAACCCCAATTGAGCCCATAGTTCAAGTATTGATTTCTTTATAGACATCTGCTCTCTAGAACTCTCACTAATAATTAATATTTCAAGACTAATAATATAGACTGGGGGCTTATGTTTTAATGGTGAATAATCAAGATTAGCCATTGCAAATTTGATAAATAATTCCGCACTATATTGAGTTAGTTTATCAATAGTATCTGCGAAAGAAGGATATAATGAATCATCTTCTCTGTTATCCATTGATTTAGCTAGTAAATTTAAAAACATTTCTTTTAAATGTTCCTGATCTAAAACATAGGCTAAATTATTCATCGCATTTCGCGCAATATTGCCTTTTGGAGAACGAATACTTTCAGAAGGAATATTTTCTGTTCTGCTCAGCATATCTTCTTCAAAAGATTCTTTGAAATAAGCTTCGGCCTTTTGGGCATAATGATTAATAGCAACTATGGGCAATAAAACTGTTTTCACCGTATCAACAACAATTTCAGTGACATCTATCACTTTATCAGCAAGTTTTTTTACTTTTGGAGTTTCACTATTCAATGCTTTTTCTGAAGCATCAACTAAATCTTTTGCGTTAAATGTCATATAAATTTTCCCCTTAGTTTTTGCTAATTATTAACTTTAATAAAATCAAACGCTTTCATCAAAGCTACTCCTTGATTGATATACTAAAAAACAACATAAGCATATCAACTCTTAATTATTTTGTATGAAGATACCTACTTTGTAGGTTGAATGGTCAAAATTAAAGACTTTATTATAGCACTGTAAAATAGAAAAAATGAAAAAATCAAAAACTAACTAATCTCATACAATCCAATAAAAAGTGCGGTAAAAAACAACATCGTTTTCTACCGCACTTTTTTCATTTCAACTAAGCTTTAGCTGCTAAATATCGTTCCACCGTATCCACAATCGCTTGAGTTTGCGGATCGATTTCGATATTCACTAAATCGCCAATTTGACGCTTACCGATAAGTGTTCTGTATAAAGTTTCAGGGATTAAATTCACGCAAAATTCATCGTTTTTCACTTCACCAATAGTAAGGCTGATGCCGTCAATCGCTATAAATCCTTTGGTAAGAATATATTTCATCACGTCTTTAGTAGGTAATTTGAACCAAACCTGACGATTGTTTTCGCTTTCAATAATTTGTGAAACGCTTGCGGTACAATAAACGTGACCAGATAAAATATGCCCACCAATTT
>ERZ773180.862-NODE-862-length-16515-cov-6.704617_pt1 | contig 16515 bp, 5 predicted proteins | sample MGYA00511080_ERZ773180 | MGnify/ENA primary metagenome ERZ773180 (study PRJEB29015, sample SAMEA2738175) | human oral metagenome | biome: human oral; feature: human-associated habitat; material: saliva | place: China | collected 2178 ...
TGAGGATGCGCCGCATAACCCCCTGCCTGCGATACTTTTTTCCGGTCGCAACCGCAACAATATAGGACAAGTCCCAATCCTTGTCGCCGAAGCGCACCCGGCAGGGGTTCAGGCAGAGCATGCCCTCAACCTCTCTTTCGTTTCGAATGGCATAGACCGTATTTTCCCGCATGCGAGTCTCATAGTAATAGTCGCGCGCGCGCGCACTGTCCTCCGGAAAGGCCTCCGCATACAGCGCCCGTGTGTCTTCTTTCTCTTCCGCTTCCAAGCGTTTTACTTCCATACGACTTTTCTCCGCCATTCAAAAAGCCCTGTCCCCCCCGGCGGACAGGGCTTTTTAGGATTGTTCAGTACTGCATTTCTGCCCGGACTTGATCCGCGCTGAGCTCCGCGCCGCTTCTCTCCATAATCAAATACTTCTTTGCGAAACCGGAGGGATAGTAGCTGAGCTTTGACTTCCGCAGTCCCTCCAGACCGACATCGTCCTCGCGGTTGATGATGGCCGCCTCCGGAAACGCGCGACACAAAAACTCTTTGTTGATTGCCTGATACAGCCCGTCAATCTCGGGATTTGCCTTCTCAATGTGAATCACCGCCATATTGTCGCGCCGATTCAGACTGCCCACGGAAAAGGCCTCGAGCTCACCGTCGATAAAGATGGCGCCCGTCTCGGCACTGATTTCCGAACAGTGATTCAGAAGGTCGTGAATGCCATCGACCTCGCGGTCCAGATGACTCTCAACCTCCTCGCCCTTGCCGCCCCGCCACTTGTCGAGAAAGCGAATCACTGCGTCATGATCGGAACACTCGAGCGGCCGGTAGCTGAAGCGCTCCCCGTAGTTCTTCATAAAGTTGTTGTAGTGATTCTTTTTCTTGTGGAGCTTTCTGCCCGACAGCGTGCGGAGCGCATTGCCGTCGTAAAGATAGTCCTTTGCGTCCTCTTCCTCCTCGACCAGATACTGCTCCGGTGAGAGCTGCAGCGCGTTCACCGCGCCCTCGTCCGCAAGTTTCACGACCAGCGGCTTCTTCAAAACCTCGCGGAAATAGCGCTGCAAGGCCGCAAAACAGGCGGGAAGATCCTCTTCCCGCGCGAGCGGCATGGCCGCATAGGGTTCCTCTTCGGTCCCGTAGAGCCAGAGCAAGCCGAGTTCCCGCTCCCCGTCGCGTAACACCGCGGCCCGCGCATCAAAGTACTTTCTCCAAAGAAAGCTCTCGAGCGGCGTGCTGTCCGAGGTCAGATTGGAACGCAACTCATAAAAATGTGCGTAGCCCGCGATATCTCCCGCGTGAAAGTGGTGAAACTCCGGCTGCCCGCCCTGATTCTTCTGTGAGTCCATAGTCCCTGAAGCAGCGCTTCAGTCTAACTCCTTTCCTGTGAGCATCGCATACGCCTCTTTGTACTTCGCGATGGTCTTGTCAATAACCTCCTGCGGAAGCTTGTAATCGCTGTCCGGATTTGCCTTCAGCCAGTCGCGCACAAACTGCTTGTCAAACGAAGGCTGGGACTTGCCCGGCGCATAGCCCTCGAGCGGCCAGAAGCGCGAAGAGTCCGGGGTCAGCATCTCGTCCGCAAGGACAACCTCACCCGCCTCGTTGAGTCCGAACTCAAACTTCGTATCCGCAATGATAATGCCCTTGGTCTTCGCGTAGTCCGCGCAGAGGCGATACAGCGCCAGCGTCTTATCGCGGATAATCTCCGCATACTCTCTGCCCTTGCCCGGGAAGGCCTTCTCAAGCACTTCGATGCAGCGCGCAAAGTCGATGTTCTCATCGTGGTCACCGATCTCCGCCTTGGTGCTCGGCGTGAAGATAGGCTCCGGCAGCTGCTCGGACTCCTGTAAGCCCGCCGGAAGCTGAATGCCGCAAACCGTTCCGTTCTGCTTATAGCTCTCCCAGCCGCTGCCCGTGATATAGCCGCGGACAATGCACTCGATCGGCAGCATTGTGAGCTTCTTGCAAAGCATGCTGCGGCGCTCAAATTCCGGCGTGCGGAAATACTCCGGCATATCCGCCGTATCCGTGCTCATCATGTGGTTCGGCATGACATCCTTGGTATATTCAAACCAGAAACGGGACAGCTGCGTCAGCACTGCACCCTTATCTGTGATGCGGTTCTTCAAAATCACGTCAAAGGCGGAAATGCGATCCGTCGCGACCATGATAAGACCCTCGCCGACATCGTAGATCTCGCGCACTTTTCCCTCTTTTACCGGTCTGTACTCCTGCATACTCGTACCTCCTCTTAATGGTGAAGCTCTACCTTGAGTATCGTATCACAAACTGTCTTGCTTGTACACGCCGCCGAAGCCTTGGAAATCTCATTCAAAAAAGAAGGCAATCCATAGCTTTTGCAAGAAGCCGAAGGACCCGATCAATGATACGGAAATTAACGATCCAAACTCCATCCGTAGGTGGCTTCAAACACCTTCCGGCGATGCTCCTTAATCATTTCCATGTATTGCTTCAAGGCGTCAGTCGCTTCTTGAGGAGCGTCTTCTCGCAGCCGCCCTTTCTCCAGATATGGCTCAAAAACAGACGCCAGTTTGAGTTCCTCTTCCGTATGTCTAATAAGCATTTCGGTCTCCTTTCTTCTGCCTCATCTCTCAGGCCTTTTCTTCCGTGCCCCCTAGTTTTTAATCCTTTTTCACATTTTACCGCAATCACGCACAGCAGGCCGCATCGTTTGCATTTGTAAGAATCAGCCTGCCTTCGCGCTTCGCTTTGGAATTCTTGTTCAGGTGCCGCATCTCGTGTCATTCAGTATACCATTTTTCGCAGAACCGTTCCTTTCAAATTGTCGCAACACAAACCTCCCGGCTTGTACCTGCCACCGAAGCCTTGGAAATGCGAGAGGCTTTCGGCTGTCCATGGTGCCCCTCTCAGGATAACAGGCACAAAAAAGGCGGGGCGGTGAAGAAATCTTCACCTCCCCGCCCGCATGTACGAGAATTAGGGATCTCGTTGCTGCCTTTGTTTGCCTTACGGCGTCTCGCGAATCCAAGCGCCGGTGGCATCTACGCGATAGCCGTCCGGGGTCAGCTCGTTTATGTACATGGAACCGTAGGGACGCACCGAAACGCTGTCCTTATAGTACCACTTCTCACTGACCGCATCGTACTCATAAGTATCGGTGCTCGCGCTCGTCGCAAAGTAGTACCACTTGCCGTTAATCTCCTGCCAGCCGGTCTGCATGATGCCGCTGGTCTCATCAAAGTGATACCAACGTCTATCGTACTCGTCGTGGTGCCAACCGATCTGCATTCTGCCAAAGAAACCGTCGTGCGTCCGGTCGAGATAATACCAGTTCATCTTCTCATCGCGGAACCAGCCGGAATCCATGATGCCGTGCTGACCGAAGTGATACCAGCCGGTCTCAATGCGGTCGCCGTAGCGGTAGGAAAGTTTCCCCCAGCGGTTTACAAGCCGCATGCCGCCGTTCAGCGTGAAAATCCACTCGGACTGCTCGGGGTTTAAAAGCTGCCAGTTGCCGTTGGTGCCGACCGTGTAGCCCTTCTCATAGTCCGCGACAAAGGGGTCGCTCGGGATAAGACGGGCACCGCCCGCCGTGCTGCCGACGCCGACACCGCGTCCCGCGCCGCGCCCGCTGCCGCCGTTTCCGCGACCGCCGCCGCCCGATCCGCCGCCCGCAAGCTGATTCTGCTGCTGATGACCGTAGTTGTCATAGCGCGGATCCAGCAAGCTGTCATAGTGCGCCAGCGTCTGCTCCATTGCCGCAAGCGCCGCCTGCAGCTCCGCAAGACTTGCTCTCGGCCCCGTGCGCTCAAGCACGCCGAGGGACTCCATTATGCCGTAAATCTCAGGCTTGCCCGGAACGCCGTGCACACCGTTGATTAAATCTGCGGTCTCCCGGCGCTTCAGGAAATAATCGTCCGCAATCTGAATTGCACGGCGAGTTGCTTCGTCGAGCTTCTTCCGCGCATCCTCAAGCTCGGCGCGGTTGTTCTCGTAGTACGCGTAGAGCGTCATGCGCTTCCGAACCGGCGTACTGAGGTCAAAGCCCTGGTAACGGTCTGCGCGCTTGCTCCAGACCGGCGCCGCATGCAGTTCATACTCGACACCGTCCGCATCGACCGCATAGGGATCCGGATCCGCCAGACCGCCGAGCGCATCGCTGCCCGCATAGTAGCTATCTTCCGCCGACTCCCCGTGCCGCACTTTGAAGCTGTAATTCGGCTGCACGGCATTCGGCGCTTCGTTGATGAATTTTAAGCGATATGCCTTCGAATAAACCAGGTAGTAGCGCACGCCCGCCTTCGCCGTAAAGTGGAACAGGCCGCCGTTTTCCTCGATGCTGCCCGATAGGGTCTGCATCGCGACACCGACATAGCCGCCGCCCGGCTGTTCCTCAAAGAGCTCGTAGTCGAGCATATCCGCATCCCGGTTCTCAAGCTGTACATAGGTCTCAAAGGTCGCATTGGAGGGCGTCGCGTTGACTTTTCTGCCGTCCACATAGCGCTCAATGTCCGTGCGCAGCTCAAAGGCCGCCGTATAGGCATCCGGATGCTGCGTGCCCGCAATGCTGATTGCCTTCAGCGCGTTCGATGCCGTATGGCTGACCGCCTTCTTCGTGTAGACCGTGCGGTACTCCACCTTCGCGCCGTTTACGCCAGTGAGCACACGATCGTCCGGCGTGGTGAGAAGCGAGGAAAGTCTTGCTCTCTCACTCGGAACGAGCGAAAATTCGCCCTTTGTTGCATTGCGACTCTCATCCGAAACCGCTGCATCCGCGCCCGGCAGTGCTTCGTACTCCGCGAGCATAACCAGGTTGGTCTCCGGCATTGTAAACTGCACCGTGCCCTGTCCCGCCGGGAAGCTCACATTCGGAATATTTCCCGCCGTGACACGCCACGCGGTGAACGCAGCCCCCGCCGCATTTACCGCCGGCGCCGTGAGCGTCACCTGCTCGCCCGCGTGTGCCTCGCTGTAGAAATTGCCGCTCACCGCCTGTGTGCCGACGCTGTCGATATCGCCCTCGTAGGTCTGAATCATGAACTTCGGCGTCTCAAGCGCCTCCGGATCCGGATTCTGATTCGGCAGCGGAATGCTGACCGGGTGCGGCGCACCGACTTTTGCGTTCGGTGCCGGCGGGTTCAGCGCCGTCACCACCGCAATGTCATCGCCCGGCTGTACCGCGACATCCCCCGTTGCCTCATAGACCACCAGCTGTTCGCCCGGGATGCGGTTGTCAAAATAACTCCGTCCCACAACGGAACCCGGCACCACGTCGAGTACCGTTCCGGAAGGATCCGTCAGAATATAGTTGTAACCCGGCTTTGTGTCAAAGACCGTGACACGCCCCGTATTGTCTGAGAGCAGACCGCCGACCGCATCCACATCCTGTGCCGGAAGTCCGAAGACAATCGGATCCTTTACATACTTGAGGCGATAGGTCTCGCCATCCTGCAGAACCGTCGTCGCATCGACCTTTGCGCCGCTTCCGCCGTACCAGTCTTCGCGCACATAGTTCGCAATGCCGGTGAAAGAAGTCTCCGCCGAAGCGCGAACACTGCCAAAGAGACTGTCCTTCTTCACATGGCGGTTCAGGCTTGTGCCCGGCACCGTCAGGGTATTGCTGTCGTAAGGCGCCAATAAAATGTCAATCCAGTAAGCCGGATTCTCGCGGTAGTAGGCAGTGAGCACCGTGTCCGCCGAGAACTTGGTCGCATCGTCTGCGAGCAGCTCGCCCGCATCGAGTGCGCCGTTTCCGTTGTCATTGATGATCCAGCCCGCAAACTCATAATACGGGCTCTCGCTCACCGTGACTTCCGGCACCAGACGCTTGCTCTGAATCTCCGCGAAGCTGTAGCCTTCGTTTGCCGCAGCGCCCGCGCGAATCACTTCCGCATAGTAGTTGCCGGAGGCATCCGTCTTGACATCCGCCGCCGCACTGATTGTCGAGAGTGTCCCGTGCATACCCGGCAGATAGTTTAACTTGACCCACTTTGCGCTGTCGCGCTGATAGACCAGATTCAGATCCAGTTCGCCGCCCGGCATGATGGCCGTATAGCTCTGTGCGGCACCGCTCACACTGACTGTGCCGCTGCCTGCCGGGGCATCGCTCCAGCTCGGCTCCGTTGCGCCGTAGTGATAGCCGTAGATTTCCGGAAAGGGCTCCGTAAAGCTCGCACCAATCGGCTTATTCTGTATGATCTGCGGACGCAGCACTTGCAGGATGCTGTCCTGGCTGCCCGCATCGCGGAAGCTCGTCACGAAGGGCACGCCCGTGCCGTCCGGCTCTAAGTAAACCTCGATTTTCACATCCTGGTTCGGCATGTCGGCCGTCAGGGTATTTCCCGTGATGTCCACATTCCGCACCGCAGAGACAAAGTTATTGGTCGCGGTCGGCAGACTCGGCATATTTCCCTGCGTCACGCGGAAGGGCGAAGTGCCGTTGATGCGATAGCCGACCGGAAGCGTGAGCCACTGGCTGATGTGCGTCTCCGGGAGATAGCGGGTCGTCATCGGCGCGGTGCCCGGAATCAGAGCGCCCGGTGCCGCAGCCGTTCCCAGACGATACTCCACGGTGAAGTTCGACTTATCGCTCTCCGCGTTACCCGGTACGTAATGGAATTCAAGCGCCACATCCTGGTTCGGCATGGTCGCTGTGTAATTGCCGTTGACCTGCCAGTTGGTGTCGACACCGCCGACAATGTTCCGGATCGAATCCGGAATGACGCGAGAGAGCGTCTTGTCCGGCAAGAGCTGATAGCCCGGAATGCGCGGATTCGAAGCCGTAAAGGCCGTCATGAAGGTAATCGGCATGCCCGGCGTCTGGTGGAACAAAATGCTGCCGTCGGCGTTCATATACTGCACATAGAGCTGATACTGCACGCTCGGGTCCGGCTTCCACTGCACGTAGTAGGTCTTGACACCGTTTGCAATGGTCAGCATGTACTGCCCCGTGGGATCGGCGGTGACCGCAGCACCCGTGCCGTCTTGATTTTCCGTAATCTTATCAACGACATAGCCGTAGCGGCTCGGCAGCACCGCAGCCACCCGGGTGCCCGCCATACCGTTCGTCGAACTTGTAGTAGGAAGACCGCCATTGCCGTCTATGATGATGCGTCCCATGTCGTCGCGGTAACGGTAATTTATCTGCACCGTGTCGTTCGGCATCACAAAGTCGGTAATTTTTCCGTCGGTCGGTGAAATCAGCGCAGCACCCGGGGCTACCGAGAGCTCCACGCTGTCAAACACATAGCGTATGCCGCCCGCGACAAAGCTTTGCATGCTCGCCGGTATTCCGTCCACCGTGATTTTGCTGCCTATCATATAATCTTCGCCGGTCGGCGTAAGCGTCGGCGCACTCGCAATCGGAAGTCCCGACATGTCTGTCACGCTGCGATTCACCTTATGTGTCACAGCCTTGAGCCGAAGGATGGTGCCGTTCTTCTCTTTCACGATGCCGATGGCTGTATTGTCCTTCGAGAAGCGGTCAATGTAAGCCGCACCGCCCACGGCAACATCAACCGTCGTTGTCGCAGTCGGCAATACTTCTGTCGTAAACCCGATGACGGAATTGCCGTCCAAGGGGTTTGCGCTGCTCACCGTGACGGTTTTGTTGTTCGAAAGGTAGAGATTCTCCGGCTGGGTCGCTGTCACGGCATTCCGGTTGCCGCTGATCTGCACCGAACCGCCGACGGTGAGGTTCCCGCCCGCGCCGAGGTAAACCGCACCGCGCGATGCCGCGGGAGATACCGCCGTGTCCTGATAAGCGCTGTTATTTCTCACCGTGAACGGGTAGCGACTTCCCTCTTCTCCGTTTGCGGCGAACTCGACCGCTCCGCCCTCAATGCCGAGCGCACCCGCCGCGGCATTTTCAAGCACCACCCCTGCGCCGAGCGAAAGGGTACCGTCGCTGTTCTTCAGCATGAAGTCGCCGCTGCCGTTTGCAAAGTGTAAATCCTCGATTGCGACCGGAACCGTGCTCTGATTGTTCACGAACAGCGGTCCGCTGTAGCCCGCTGCGGGCGCAATGGTCTTGGTCTCGGTTCCGAAGCTCACCGAAGTCGCATTCTGCCGTATATCCGTGCTCGCAAGGGTCAAACTTCCCATGGTTCCGACCTTGCTCGCGTCAATGGTGAGTGCAGCGCTAAGAGCCTGATCATCCTCAAAGTAGATGACCGCGTTCTTGTCTTTTGCCAGCTCCAGTGCTTTGTCAAACGTATTCACCGGATGGTCAAAGGTGCCGCTGTTTGCATCATTTCCGCTACTCGATACATAAATGGCTGCCTCGACATAGCTGTAAGCAATGCGCTTATGGATGGTCTCGCCCGGACGGAGATTTAACTCCCAGGAAAAAGCCGGCGAGAGATCCGAATCCTCAATCGAGTGTCCCGTCAGAGCCGCAGGGCTGCTCACCGGAGTGAATTGAAAGATATTTCCGGCGGTCATCGAAAAACCCACTAATGTATCATAACCGCTATGGAAGGCGTATTGCAGTCGACGATCAAAGTTCCCAATCCACTTGCTGCTCGGTGCCGAGGTGCCGAGGGTCGCATCGTCGAGGACAATGTTCACCGTCGCAATGTCACCGTGCTTTCTCGCATAGAAGCCGCGATCCGTGCTAATCATATCCTTCTGACGGCCATCAGACAGAGCCATGACGTATCCAGGTCCTTTTCCCGGCGGTGGCTGATAAAACATGGACGACGCATTGACCGAAAGGTCGTAGGCCGTACCGACATAAAATTTCTGTCCGCCCGGCGGGAGATTCTCGCGGCCGTAAAAATAGTAATCGACAAGCACATAGCGCCCGGAGACATGGGTTTTTACCTGGGTCTCTATCGTGCGGTAGCGCCCGGACGGACCGAAGCGCGTGGTCTCGACCGCAGCGTTCTTTGCGACCAATGCCGCTCCGCTTAAGTTTTGGTTCGCGTCGCTCGCCGCATTGCTCCCCGCGAGTTGCGAGGCTCTCTGACCCATCTTCGCAATATAGTAGCTATTCCCCTGGCCATCGTTCATCAGTTCGTCAGGCTTGTAATCCGTTATACTGCCGCGTTGTACTACAAAGCCAGTCCTAGTCTCAACTCGCTCAACTTCTGCCCTCTTGGGGTATGGTGCCGCTCCCTGTTCTGTGTCTGGCATCACGATGTAGAGCGGCACACCACTTCCCGCGATTCTTCCCTCAGGATTCATGGTGATACCCGGCTCGTCTCCATTCGCATTTTTTCCGCGGATGTTATAACGATTAGAATACAGTTCATACTCCTTGTAATCATCATCTACCTTCCAGGAAAAGGTCATGCTGTGGTTCGCGGTCTCTCCGCTCAAGGGCAGCGCCGGAGTCGGCGTTTGCAATTCGGTCGCCGCCTGCGCCTCCATCCCCCCCAAAGGCGCAAAAACAGAGAGCGCCCCGAGTACCGCACTGAGGCCCAGGCTCAGCGCGCTCCGTCCCGCTCTCCTAAAAAAAGCTTCTCTCGACTGTCTCTTCTTCAATTGCCACCTCACTGAAAATTAAGAAATAATTATAAATTATAGCAGTTCCGCGGCACTTGTCCAGCTAAATTTGAGCCAAAAAAGAGCTCCCCGCGGGGAGCTCTTTCGTCTTTCTGTTGCTTCTTTGTGCCGCTTACGGCGTCTCGCGTATCCATGCACCGGAGGCATCCACATGGTAGCCGTCCGGCGTCACTTCGTTCGCATACATGGAACCGTAGGGTCTGCCCGTGCGATTCGCATAGACCCAGCGATTCGCAGTTGCGTCCCAGTCCCAAGTCTGCATCGGCGCGCTCTCGTTAAAGTAGTACCAGTTTCCGTTGATTTCCTGCCAACCGGTCAGCATGGAGCCGGTCATGATGTTCAGGTAGTACCACTTGCCGTCCGCACTGTCACGATACCAGCCCTTGTCCATGGAGCCGAACCAACCGTCGTGATTGGTCGAGAGGTGATACCAAATACCCCGGTCATCCTTCCACCAACCGCTGTCCATGACACCGTTCTCGTCGAAGTGATAGCTGTAAATCTTGGTCTCACCGCCGTAGGTGTAGGCCACATCCGCCCAACTCGCCGTGATGCGCTTGCTAAGCCCAAGGTCAAAGTACCAGCCGTGGCCTGCCGGGTCAAAGTTTACCCAATTGCCCTCGACGCCGTTCTGGTAGACGCGGTTGCCCGTGCCGGTCGGAATGGTGCCGCCGCGCACACCGCGGCCGCCGCCGCTACTTCTGCGGCCACCGCCGCCTCCGCCGCCTCCGCCGGAACTGCCGCCGCTGCCTCCGCCGCCCGGGGTCGGGGTCGGCGTGGGTGTCGGCGTCGGGGTCGGTGCTGCCGTCGCATCACTGATTGCCTGATTCAGCGCGACCATAGCCGCCTGCATCGCCGCAATCGAGGAAGAAGGCGCGACCGCATTGGAAACCGCCGTTGCATTGTTCAGCGCTGCCTGCAGAGCTGCCTGCAGCGTGGGATCCTGCACATTCGGGAGCGTTGCCGCACCGATTGCACGGCTCGCATCGAGCGCCGCTCTCGCCGCCGTCCAAGCCGGATCCACTTCATAGTAAGCGTAGACCGTCTGATCCGCATTGACCGCATCGGTCGCCGGATCAAAGGCCGCATAGCTACCCGCGGTCGTCGAGAGGCCGACAAAGCGATACTTGCCGTTGTCGAGGTTCACCGTGTAATCCGGCGTCAGAGCCGTAAAGCTTGCGTTATCCGCAGGCTTAGAGCCTTTGCGAATCAGCACGGTCGCATTGTTCGCCGCGTTTCTCGCATCGATCAGGCGGAACTTCACCGCCTTATGATAGCTCAGCACCAGCTTGTCTCCGACTTCCACCGGCACTTCGTAAATTGCGCTCGGATTCGTCGCAAAGTCTGCCGGGAGTGCGGAGCTGAGGTCGTGTGCCGTAAGCCCGCCGCTGCCGTTGTCTCTGACCGCATAGAGCGCGTAATCAATCTTGCCGAGCGCCGCATTGTCAAGCGCAGCTATCAGATTGAACTGTCCGATTCGACCGATTGCATCCTCCGGCACCGGGCGATTTAAGACCGCACCGTCCGCCGTTCTGGTGAGGGCGCGGAACAGTTTCACATCGACCATCCAGCCCACGCGGAAGGAGCTCTCGCTGCCGTTTGCATCCGCATCCGCAACCGCCTGCTTCACTGCCGCACTCGCTGCGCTCTTCTGGAGCTTGATGGTATAGGTCGCATTGCTGTTGGTCGCCCATGCATTGCTGTCCTCCGCAAGCTGCAGATTGTTCAGATCATCCTGCTTTTGCAGGCGAACCGCCTCGGCCACACCGACACTGTGATCGCTCGACTCCACCTTTAACTCAACGGTGTTTGCCGGGAGCGGATTCTGATAAATCGGCTCAAAAATCGCATTGCTGTTGACGGTCACAATCTGGCTCCGCATGGTCGGCGTAAAGTTGAGTACGTTACCGCTCAGCAAGTTCCAGCGCTCAAACGCAGCGCCGCCTGCATTCGTCGCATCGGCGGAAATCATCACCTGATCGCCGCTCTTTACGCTGTCAATTTCTTTCTCATCCGCAACCGGAAGCACTGCGCCGCCTCTGAGGTGCTGAAGCAGTCTGCCGCTGTTTGCCGGATTGTTCTGAATCTTGACAGTCAGCAGATCCGCTGCGATTACCGTAGTCTGGTTCGCCGCGGGAACCGTCATGCCGTAGCCGGAAGCCGCATTTGCAGCCGGATCCTGTGCCGCGCCGGTCGGCTGAGCTACCACCGTATAGCTTCTCGCCGGGTCGAGCCCCGTAAAGACCGCACTGCCGCCGGTCGGGCTCACAAAGCCCGGTGCAACCGTGTTGCCCGCGTCGTCCACAAGCGCATACTGGCTGTTCGCAGCCGCCGGATGCACCGTGATCGACGCCGTGTTGCTTGTCGGATCCGGAACTGCCGTGAGATTGGGCTGCGTCGGCGGAATAATTGCAAGCGCCTCCGGTCCCTTTTTGTTCGCCGGAACCAAAGCGATATTGCTTCTGACCGCCGGATTCTGATCCGACGCGAGTTCATAGACATTGTAGGGCTGACCCGGATTGAGACCGGTGAAGCTGCCCGTTGCGAGCGCCGTACCTGTCATGACCGCAATCACATTGCCGTCCGGATCCGTGACCGCATAGTTGCGCAACGCATTCGGCGTGTTAACCTTAATCTGTCCGGTTCCGTCTACGGTGCTCACGGAGCTGTCAACATTCGGAACCGCAAAGACCATATCGTAGAGGGCTGCCTGCAGAACAAACTTTGCGGTGTACTGCGCATTTCCCTGCACCGTAAGGCTGCCGAAGCTCGGGTCGGTCGAAACAAGCGTGCTGCCGCTGTACCAACCCTCGAACTGATAGTTCGGTGCCGGTGTCACTGTCGGCGCCAGGGTGCTGAGCGCTGTGTTCTTCAGCACGGACTGGGACGCCGTGCCGGTAATGCTGCCGTTCGGACCGCTGATAAAGTTCACCGTGCCCCAGGCATTCGGATCCTTTTTGAAGACATGGACATACTTGAATTTATCGCCGGCGGTCAAGGTCAGCGTATCCGTCGGCTCTATCTTTGTGCTTCCTGCCAACGGTGCGTTGCCGCCCGCATTTGCCGGGTACCAGCCGTCACTGATATAGCCGGTGTCCGGGGTCGCCGTAATGCCGTGGAGTGTAAGAAGTTCTGTCAGCGTGTAGTTCTTCGGCACTGTCCTCTCCTGAACAATGATGCCGCCGAGCGAACCGCCGCTCGTAGCAGTGTAGTACACCTTTGCAAAGGCACCCGGAATCGGCGAATAGCGCACCACGATTTCGGCCGGGTCTGTCTTCGACTTGTACTGGAAGCTACCCGGCGCCGTTGCCGTGGGCTGTATAAGGTTTGTCGGCTGCTGGTCGAGCGCCGTCGAATCCTTTGCCATGACCGTAGCTACTCTGTAGTTCGGCACATAGGGTATGGAAACGGTCGTCAAACCGGTGGGATCGGTCGGCTTCTCATCGTCCGCCACCTGCACATTCACATCGCGAATACCGGTCGCGTCATTGTCCTCTGAACTGCGGAAGATAATACGCACCGAGTTTCGGTAGTCCGGGTTCAGCTTGTAGGTGTACTTCACCTTGACATCCTGATTCGGCATCCATTTAAACTTCACCGGAGTCGGTGTCGTCGCATCGTCCGCCGGCAGGCTGAGACCAAAGAGTGCCTCGCTGAGGCCGCGCTGGCGGACAAACGTTTCCGCCGACCCGCCTGCCGTCACTGCCTTCGAAAGGGTCTTGGGATCCTTACCCGCAACGATTTCCGCCTTGTGGAAGAGATATTTCGGATGTGCCGCAGGCGTGTTGTCCTTCGGGTTTTTGGCATCCGGAAGCAGCGGCGCACTGAATTCAGTCGTACCGCGCTGCACTCCTGCTGCGTCACTCTCAGCCGCGAAAGGCTTTGCCGCACCGAGGATAGCGCCCGTGCTGTCCGTAACTGTAATGGCGTCCTCAACGCCCGCCGCATCCACATAGACGTAGCTCGTCGAGAACTTGAACGTCTTGCTCAAATCCGGCTCATAGTCAAAGATAATCCGGACGTTCTGGTTCGGCATCTTATCGTTCAGATTGAGCGGATTCGGGATGGTGCCGGGAACCACAAAGCGCTTGTTGCCGTAGGTCGATGAGCCGTCGGCTTTCAGGCCGTACACCTCAGTCTTCACAAAATCCGCGTCCGCTGTCTTGGTCGCAACGGTTGAGCCCGTGCCCGTTACCGTAGCACCGGTAATCTTATAGCCCGGGAGTTCCACGCTCGCATAACTCACATCGTTATCGACCACGACACTATCTTCACCCTTATCAAAAACCCAGGGTGCAGCGGAAGGCGAAAAATCGTTCGCCGGCTTTCTGCGATGCTGCGTGAACATCTTATAACTTGCGCTTCCGACCCATTTCGCGACATAAACCGTCTTTTTGTCATAGGGAATGACGGGATCAATGCCGTTTGCAGTGGAGCCTTCTTCCGCATATGTGGCACTGATCGGTATAAGCTTACTCCAACCGGTAAAGTTATAACCCGTCCAGTTGGGTGCCGGAATACCGTTCTGTCCCCAAGGCAACACGGGCTTGCCACCCGGCCAAGAGCTGCTTGCCCCGGCAAAGGCTGCCATGTTCCCGGCAAAGGGGGCAATGCTGTTCAATGCCTGGCCGGAGGTGCCGCTGATTATGTAGTAGCGCCCTGTCTGGGTGAGCGCCTGCCAGCCCGGCACGGACGAAACATTGACGCCCGGTCCGTTCCCTGTGTCAAAAATCAGTTCCGCCGGGCTACCGTGCGGATTGCTGCCGAGCGGGCCGGAGTAGCCCGCCGTTCCGGCAGTGTTGTAATCCGAGTAATCCACCGGACCCGCCGCCTGCGCCGTGAGGAGCGGGGTCGAGAACAGGCTCAGCGCAAGGAGCGCCGAAAGGGCCTTTTTTCTCAGTCTGTTTTGTCTCATTCTGTTCTCCTATCTATCGGGGTGCCAAACGGCACCCCGACTTACTCAACGCTGCCAAGCGCCGCTGCGGTCGACACGGTAGCCGTCCGGCGTGGTCTCGCCCTCATACATGGAACCGTGCGGACGAACCGTGCTGTTCGTCTTATAAAACCACTTCTCATTCACCGCATCGTACTCATAGGTGTATGCCGTCGTTGTCGGCGTGAAGTAGTACCACTTTCCGCCGATTTCCTGCCAACCGGTGAGCATCACGCCGGTCGCCGGATCAAGATAATACCAGTGTTTGTCAACTTCGTCAAAGTGCCAACCGGTCTGCATCTTGCCGAGCCAGCCGTCGTGCGCCGTGTTGCAGTAGTACCAGTTCCCCTGCTCGTCCTTGAACCAGCCGAAGTCCATGATACCGTGAGAGTTGAAATGATACCAGCCGTTTTTATTGACGTCGCTGTTCGCATAGTCAAGCTTTGCCCAGCGGCTTACCAGGCGGATACCGCCGTTCAGTGTGAAGATCCACTCGGAGTTCTCCGGATTAATCAGCTGCCAGTTGCCGTTGGTGCCAACCGTATAGCTCGGCTCATAGTCTGCGATGAAGGCCTCGCTTCCGATCAAGTTCGGCTTTCCGAAGGTACTGCCCACACCCGTGCTGACGGTCTTGGTGCCGCTGCCGCCTCTGCCGCGGCCACCGCCGCCACCGCTACCGCCGCTGCCGCCGTTTCCGCGACCGCCGCCGCCGCTGCCGCCGCCGGACAGGCTGTTGTTCGAGATGTTGCCGTAGTGATGATAACGCGGATCAAGCTTTGCCTCAAATACGGAAATGGTGTTTTCCAGCTCCGCAATCGCTGCCTCGAGTTCCGCAGCCGTGGGTCTCGGGTTGGTCCGCTCAAAGAGCGCAATCACTTCGTTGAGGCCGATGTACTGACCCGGGACACCGTTCAAAAGATTTGCGGTCTCGCGGCGCTTCAGGAAGAAATCGTCCGCAAGGCGCTGTGCCCGCCGAATTGCATCGTCCAGGCCGTTTCTCGCATTGTCCAGCACTTCCTTGTTGTTCTTCCAGTACCCGTAGACAATGGTGCGCTTCTTAATCGGCGCTGTGTCGTCGTAAGCGATGTACTTGCTCTCTCGCTTACTCCAACCGAGCCAGTCATACTCAATGCCGGTCGCCGGATCGGTCACATGTGTCGCACTTCCGCTCGGCGTGTCATTGAGTACCGTGCTGTAGAGCGTTGTGTAATCGGAATCCGAAACTGCCTCTCCGCGTCTCACCGGGAAGCTGTAATGCGGCCACGGAGACGCGCTCTCGCGCTCGTTCACAAAGGTGAGCTTATATGCCTTCGAGTAAACCAGGTAGTACTTGACACCCTCGGTCGCGTGGAACTTAAAGAGACCGCCGCTCTCGTAGACATCTGCCGGTGTCAGTGTCTCCGGCACAAAGCTGTTTGTCGATGCATCGTAGTGCACCAGCTGGTAATCGAGGTTATTGACATCCTCGCGGTTCAGCTGCACATAGGTGTCATAGTGTGCGGAAGAGGGCGTTGCGCGCGGCACCAATCTGCCGTTTACATAGCGCTCCACATTGGTCTGCACCTCCCAAGCTGCCGTAAACGCGCTCGGATGATTTGCAGCATCGATGTTTGCCGTATCGTTCTTCAATGCATTGGAGGTCGAAGCCGGAACACTCCTCTTCTGGTAGACCACCTTGTAACGCACATCCGCATGGTTGACCTGCATGAGCACGCGGTCAGCCGGAGTCGTCAAGTCATTCTCAAGTCCCGGAAGCTCATTCGGATCCAGGGCCATCTCACCCGGGTTCCCGCCGCGGACTTCATCCTCAACCGGCGCATTGCCGTTCAGGTCGCGGTCGTAGTATGCCGTCAACACAAGGTTCGTATCCGGCATCGTAAAGTTGAGCGTCGCATTTCTAAGCTGACTGTTGATGCCCGGAATCTGTCCCGCCGTGACGCGCCAGGTCTTGAATGCCTCGCCTGCGCCGTTCACCGCAGGAGCGCTGAGTACCACTGCCTCGCCCGCATGTGCCGTGTCAAAGCTTGCGGCGCCGATTGCAGCGCCGTTTACGCTGTCAATCAAGCTCTCGCCGTCCGTTGTCTCAATGCTGAACTTCGGAA
>ERZ773180.869-NODE-869-length-16416-cov-30.487440_pt1 | contig 16416 bp, 13 predicted proteins | sample MGYA00511080_ERZ773180 | MGnify/ENA primary metagenome ERZ773180 (study PRJEB29015, sample SAMEA2738175) | human oral metagenome | biome: human oral; feature: human-associated habitat; material: saliva | place: China | collected 2178 ...
CCTTTTGGTTATCATATCATTAAGATGGGTGGTCGTGAGAGTTTCCCAACTTATGAAACACTTCGTCCAGATATCATGCAGTATATCGAGATGCAAGGTTTGCGTGAGCAGATTATTAATCAGAAACTTGATTCTATTGTAGAGAGTGAGGGCAAGACGGTCACACAGAATCAACTGCTCGACAGAAAACTCGCTTCTTTGGAGGAGAAAGATGCAAGCATGAAAAATCTTATCCGTGAGTATCATGATGGTTTACTGATGATTGAAATGAGTAACCGTGAGGTCTGGGATAAGGCTGCTAAGGATGAAAAGGCACTTGAAGCTTATTTCCGTAAGCATAAAAAACAATATAAGTGGACTGAACCACGTTTTAAGGGTATTGCCTATCACGTGAAAACAAAGGAAGATGTTGAGGCTGTGAAGGCATGTGTGAGGAATGTTCCTTTCAATCAGTGGGCAGAGAAACTGCGTGATAAGTTCAATGCTGACAATACTATCCGTATTCGTGTGGAGAAAGGTATCTTCCGAAAGGGGGATAATTCGTTGGTAGACCGTGATGTTTTCGGTGCGAAGACGACTGTGAAACCAGTTAATGGGTATCCTATTGATGCCGTGTTCGGTAAGAAGATAAAGGCTCCTGAGGGGATGGAAGATGTGCGCGATCTTGTTGTTTCCAACTATCAGGAGGAACTTGAGAAGGCATGGGTAGAAGCATTGCGCAAAAAGTATAAAGTAGTTGTTGATAAGAAGGTTCTTTCAACAGTCAATAAGCATTAAGATAATACAGCATTTCAATGAAAATAAATAAAGGAAAGACAATAGTCCTGCTTGCAGGAACAGTTCTTACAGCAATGGGTTTGCATGCTGGTGCATTCCGTGCAAGCGGTCCTGTTGCTCTGTCAGACTCTGTAAAGACTGAGACAGCTGCCGTAGATAAGCCAAATAGTGTTGTTGATGAGGTTATTTGGGTAGTCGGTGATGAACCTATCTTGAAGTCTGAAGTTGAAATAATGAGACTGCAAAGCGAGGCTGAAGGTATGAAATGGAATGGCGACCCTGAATGTATTCTACCTGAACAGATAGCTGTTCAAAAGCTTTTCCTCCATCAGGCAGCCCTCGACAGTGTTGAAGTGAGCGAGTCAGAGATTGCACGTGGTATAGATGATCAGATTAATTACTGGATTTCTCTTCCACAGATTGGCTCAAAGGAGAAGCTCGAGGCGTTCCAGAATAAGAGTATGACTCAGATTCGCCAAGACCTGCATGACGATTATAAGAATCGTTTGCTTGTACAGAAGGTACAGCAGAATCTGGTTAATGACGTGGCTGTTTCTCCTGCTGAGGTACGCGAATACTTTAAGAAGTTGCCAGTGGATAGTATTCCAATGATTCCAACAACGGTTGAAGTAGAGATACTTACGCAGACTCCAAAGATTGAGACAGAGGAGATAAATCGTATTAAAAACCAACTGCGTGACTATACTGACCGTGTGACGAAGGGCGAGACTTCTTTTGCTACATTGGCACGTCTCTACTCAGAAGACCCAGGTTCTGCTCGTCAAGGTGGCGAGTTAGGTTATATGGGACGTGGTGTACTCGACCCTGCATTTGCTGCTGCAGCCTTTAATCTTACTGACCCAAAGAAGATTTCAAAGGTTGTTGAGAGTGAGTTTGGCTACCACATTATCCAACTTATTGACCGTCGTGGTGATAAAGTGAATGTCCGTCATATCCTTTTGAAGCCAAATGTTTCAATAGCTTCTATCGATGCTGCTAAGGAGCGTTTGGATTCTATTGGTAAGGATATCAAGAGTGGTAAGTTTACATTCGAGGATGCAACGGCTTATCTTTCTGATGATAAAGATACGAAGAACAACCATGGATTGATGGTTAACTCTGTAGAGAACACTCGCACTTCACGCTTTAAGATGAAGGAACTGCCAACAGAGGTGGCTCGTGTTGTTGATACGATGAAGGTTGACGAGGTCTCTATGCCATTCCAAATGGTTAATGCTCGTGGTAAGGTTGTTTGTGCTATAGTGAAGTTGAAAGCACGTATCCCTGAACATCGAGCTACGATAACAGAAGACTTCCAGACGATGCGCGATATTGTTACAGCTAAGCGCAGAAAGGAAGTACTGCATGATTGGGTTGTAAAGAAGGTAAAGGAGACCTATGTGAGGATTAATCCTCGTTATAGAAGTTGTAATTTCCAATACGAAGGTTGGCTTAAATGACAATAAACAACAAGTATAAAAACATATTTTGCGGGCATAGAATCTTGATTACTATGATTCTATGCCTGTTTGGGCTATGGCAATCCCAGTCGCTCCGAGCACAGAATGCAACGGAGAAGAAAGGAGATAAGTTCTATATTGACCATGCCGACAATCTACGTCATAATCAATTGGAAATGCCTGATGTGATGATTGCTAAAGGCGATGTTCGTTTCCGATATAAGGGTATGACACTTAAGTGCGATAGTGCTTATTTCAATGAGAAGTCTAATTGGTTCAAAGCTTTCAGCCGTGTACATATCACTCGCCCTGGCGGAGTGAACCTTGACTGCCAACGCTTACATTATGATGGCTTTGGACAAATGGTTCATGCACGCGGTAAGGTGGTAGTAAGAGAACCTGGTCGCTCTCTCCGTTGTGATAGCTTGGACTATAACACAGCCTCTAAGGTGGCTAACTACTTCGGAGGACGTGGTACATTGGTTTACAATGGTAACACAGTTGTTGCCGATCAGGGTGATTACAATACGGAAACGCATGATGCCAACTTCTTTGGTAACGTTGTGATGTTTACGCCTAAGTATCGTATTACAACGCCTGAGGCACATGGTAACACGGAAACTGGTCTTGTTCATGTTGTTGGTAAGTCGGTTATCAAGACTGCTAAGGGCGAAGTTGTACATACCAATGATGGTACTTATAATAGCAAGACCGACCAGATGGAACTTAATGGACGCTCTACTATCACTTCCCCAAAGCAGGATGTTGAAGGCGATAATATTGTCTATAACAGTTCAACAGGAGAAGCAGAAGGTCATGGTAATGTGAAGATTGTCGATAAGGCAAACAACCGCACTATCATCGGTCAGGATGTGTTCTATAACGAGAAGACTGGTCATAGTAACGCACGTGGTAATGTTAAGATAGATGACCGTAAGGCACAGCGTGTTATTACAGGTGATGAAGTAACCTATAATGCTAAGAGTGGTTATAGTGCTGGACGTGGAAATGTGAAGATTGTCGACAAGTTAAAGCAGCGCACCATTACTGGTCGTGACCTTACCTACAATAGTAATACACATGAGGGAACTGGCGAAGGCAACGTTTACTACATTGATTATAAGGGTAAGCACGCTTTCTATGGCGATTATCTTCATTATACTGATTCCGCAGCGATAGCCTTTGGTGGTAATCTTGGCCCGGTAGCAAAGGATTTCTCACAAGGTGATACGCTCTTTGTTCATGCTGATACTATTAGTATGAAGGGATTTCATATGAATACTCCGCAGATGTATCGTGAGATATATGGTGTGAATAATGTTCGTGCCTATCGTACAGATGTGCAGGCGGTATGTGGTTTTATGGTAGCTAACACCAAGGATTCTTGTCTAACGATGTATGATTATCCAATCGTATGGAGTGGTACACGTCAGTTGGTGGGTGATTCTATTAAGGCGTATATGAACGACTCAACCATCCGTCAGGCGTTTGTGTATGGAAATGCTTTCTCTATTGAAAAGCTTCCTGAACCCAAATACTACAACCAGATATCCTCTAATGACATGCGTGCTGACTTTGTCAATGGTGCTGTTCGTCGTGTTGATGCGTGGGGAAATGTGGAAGTAGTCTTCTATCATACCGATAAGGATAGTACGCTCATTGGGCATAATTATACCGAAACAGATACGCTTCGGATGTTTATCTCACCTGTCCGAAAGCTACAGAAGATATGGATGTCAAAGTCGAATGGCGTTATTAGTCCGATGACACAGATACCACCCGACAAGTTGACACTGCCTCGCTTTGAACTTTTCGATGAGGTAAGACCTAAGGATAAGAATGATATATTCCGCCTTGCACCACGTAAGACGAGTGCAACCGTACGTAATTCACGAGTGTCTTTACCACCTCGTCAGCAAATAGAATGACGTCTTTGGGTCTTATATACAGACCCATTTGACGTTTTATTAAGTAATACTCCACAATAAGTAATGCTATTCTTCCAATCATCACGCCCCCGTCGTTTCCATCATGAATATATGTATGTGGACGAACGCAAGGAACTGCTCAATGATATAGAGCAGCGTGCTCGGCGTGAATTGAATGGTGAAGAGGTGCCTGAGGGTGAGTATCGGGAGGAACTACAGCGCAAAATCAGTGGTTCGCTGAAGCCTGAGGTGCTGCGCCATAGAGGTAATCGTTTTACGGCTATGTGGGTGTCGTTGATTCTTTCGGCAGGTGTCATAGCTCTTCTTACCTTATTTTTATTTATTGCTTTATAGAATCCTTCATGAGTGATATCATACAACTTTTACCAGACAGTGTAGCCAACCAGATTGCAGCCGGTGAGGTTATTCAACGTCCTGCCTCTGTTATTAAGGAGTTGGTGGAGAATGCCATTGATGCTGGAGCAACGCATATTGATGTGTTGGTGGTAGATGCTGGTCGCACTTCTATTCAGGTAATCGATGATGGAAAGGGTATGTCAGAGACGGATGCACGCCTTTCCTTCGAACGTCATGCCACTTCTAAGATTCGTAAGGCTGACGATCTCTTCTCTCTTCGTACGATGGGTTTCCGTGGAGAGGCATTGGCTTCTATTGCTGCGGTGGCTCAGATAGAGTTAAAGACTCGTATGGAGAGCGAGGATTTGGGTACACATCTGTCTATTGCTGGCAGTCGTTTTACGGGTCAGGAGCCTTGCTCTTGTCCTGTGGGAAGTAATTTCTTGGTAGAGAATCTTTTCTTCAACGTACCTGCTCGACGTAAGTTTTTAAAGTCGAATACTACCGAACTCAATAATATTATTACTGCTTTTGAGCGCATCGTGTTGGTCTATCCACAGATATCCTTCACACTGCACAGCAATGGTACAGAACTTTTTAATTTGCGTGCTTGCAGCTATCGTCAGCGAATTGTGGAGGTTTTTGGTAAGCGTCTCAATCAGGATCTTCTGCCGATAGATGTCGATACGAGCCTTTGTCATATCCATGGCTTTGTTGGTAAGCCAGAGTCTGCACGTAAGAAAGCACCCCATCAGTATTTCTTCGTCAACGACCGCTATATGAAACATCCTTATTTTCATAAGGCAGTCATCACGGCCTTCGACCGACTTATTCCGCAAGGAGAGCAAGTTCCTTACTTTCTTTATTTCGATGTACCAGCAGAGAATATCGATGTGAATATTCATCCGACAAAGACTGAGATAAAGTTTGAGAACGAACAGGCTATTTGGCAGATTCTACTTGCAGCTGTAAAGGAGGCTGTAGGACGCTTTAATGATATTCCTGCCATTGACTTTGATACGGAGGGGAAACCTGATATTCCTGTGTTCAATCCCAATGTCGGAATGTCCGCACCAAAGGTAGACTTCAATCCTGCTTATAACCCTTTCAAGCAAACATCTCAACCTGCTAAGTCTTCAGTTCCAGATGGATGGGAAGAACTCTATGCTGACTTAGGGTCTGGTGGTGAAATCCGTCAGTCAAAACTTTTTAAACAGCGTGAGGATGAGATGATAAGCAGTAGTTTGGGTACTGTAAGCGATACTGTTGAGGAAGGAACAATTATCCCTTCGGCAGCTACACAGTCCGCAGCAGAGTCGTTGATAGAAGACAAGGCACCCTCTCATTATCAGTATAAGGGCTGTTATATCATGACAGCGGTGAAGTCGGGACTTATGATTATTGACCAGCATCGTGCGCATATTCGTATTCTCTATGAGGAGTATTTGCGCCAGTTGTCTGAACATAAAGTACATTCCCAGAAAGTACTCTTCCCTGAGATGGTTCAGTTCTCCGTCTCTGACCAAGTGGTTCTCGACCAGATTCTGCCTGAAATGGCTGAGATGGGCTTCCAACTCGATAGCCTTGGTGGTGGTAGTTATGCTGTTAATGGTGTTCCTGCAGGTATAGAAGGGCTGAATGTCGTTGCGCTTATCAATGACATGGTAGCTTCGGCAATGGAGAGCGGAACGAGTGCGAAGGAAGAAATCGACCAAGCTTTGGCATTGAGTCTTGCACGTAATGCAGCTATACCACAAGGTCAGGTGCTGAGTAGTATGGAAATGGATAATATTGTCAACGAACTCTTTGCTTGTAGTAATGTCAATTACACTCCTTCTGGCGAACCAGTAATTGCGATAATGAAGCAGCAGGATATTGAACATCTTTTCGATAGTTGACAGTCTTTTTTATGACTGTTTGCCTTATAAAGCCCTATTAGCCCAATCAGCTTAATAGGGCTTGTTGTTTGTGTTAATAGCAAAACCATTTAGTAATTAGTATTTTACTCTCTTCATAATGATGAGTATAATGCCTCTTTCTTCCTATCTTTAGCCTGTGTGTTGATGCCCCGCACATGTCGTGTTGGTGCTTAGCACATGTTGTGTTGTTGGTAAACACCAATGGTGTTGATGGTAGGAATCTTTCTAAATATTGCTAAAATGGAGTCAATTTGATGTTAGTTTTATTAACTCAATACGATATTCTTTCTTTGAAAGAACGGCTGAGTAAGAGGAATGTTTTACCTTATCTTTATAATACAACAGTAACTTACATTAATGTTCAACGTTAAATAAATAGATTTTTTAGAAAAAACCGACCCTGATAGATTTTAATTATTATCTTTGCAGTATGACTCCAAACTGAAAAGCAACAGGTTTAAAGGTGAAGTGACGGAGAGTTTTGTCAAGATAAGACCGGAGAATATGATGCCTGCATTGGAGTTGCTGGATAAAATAGACGGTATCAAGTGTCGTGCAGAGGTTACGGTTGACACGATGACTGGTAAGATTAACAAAGTGGTGAACTTTGATGAAATCAAGAAACGATGGGAGGAATACCGTGCGGAGATGTTCTATACTATCAATTCTACAATGGGACAGGGTTCTGATGAAGGCAAGCAGATAGAGAAGTTTACTGACCTTATCGACAAGCAGTTCACTGACGAACCGACTTTCAGAGCAGAACTTTCGGGTAAGCTGTTCTATGATGTTTTCTTTGATAAGTATCTTTTAGGGAGAAAGCTGGAAGATGAGAAGTTCGAGCAAACCTTTTATTCTTTCCTCTTTGATCAAACTCCTATTAAGACTTCTCTTACGCAAGAGTTAAGCACTGATGAAGAGACGGGACTGAAAAAGATATCACGCTATATCTCTGCTGATGATCAGCGTACAAAGTTCGTCAATGAGTATGGCATCATGAAGACCTATAAGGAACGCTATCAGCCAATTATCAAGTATAGCTTTACGCAGTATAATTATGAGTTCTATCATGATATCCTCCTTGCAGATGACGGACTACCTCAAGAAATCAAGGTGAATATCATCGAGGAGGTAAAGAATAATATTGAGATTTTGGTAACTTATCGTATTCACAGACTGAAATAACTATGGCACAATCATATATACCTGCTGGTACAGATGTTATCTGTACGGAGATGACAGGAGGCGAACCAGCACAATTAGGACTCACACGTGAAGCTAAGGTCTTGTATGGCAAAGAGAAAAAGCCTTTGCTGAATATTTGTGACAAGAAGTTAAGTTGCTCATTACAATGTCGTATCAAACAGTCTTTCTTTTCAGGACTTGGTGGCTTGCTTACTGGTCTTGCACTTGGAGCTTTAGCCGTAACATTAGTTGTAATAACGGCGGGTGCTGCTACCCCTATAATTATAGCTGCAATGGGAGCTACAGCAGTGTTAACGACATCGGCAGCAGTTGCCATAGGAGCATCGGCAACTTATAGGTACTTGGCTAATGAATGTGATAGTTCTCTTGAAGGGGAGTGGAGTTTGTTTCATAGTAAGGTTTATCTGGAGAAAAGTAATGCTCTTTTGGAACGTTCGATACTTACTTGTTCCAAAGGTGGCGTAGTCTCCTTGGTTATGGATCATGCAAAGGCTGTAGAACTTGCAAAAATGATTAGTGAGACCAATGATGAAATAGCAAGTAAAAACATGTGGTCGAAGTTTTTTCAGGGTGTCATTGGCAATGGTGCAAATGCTTTGCTTGGAGGTTTTGAGGGGCAGGCAGGTGGAGCTGTTGCAGCTGTAGTTATCGGCTCAGGACTATCTGTTTATTCCTATTGTACCAGTGACGTTGATAATTATCGTGATAGTAATGTCCAGAAACAAAATGATTATGCAAAAATAGCACTTGAGACGGATGATGACCAAGCATCAATATCAACGAATCATGATGTTTTTACAAAATCAGATGGAGTTGCTGTTACCTCTGTTGGTGCTGGAGGAATTGTAGCTTCTGGGGGTGAAACCGTATTAAATGTAATAATCCGTAATAAGGAATTGTCACAAGAGGCAATGAAACAGATCGATAAAGCTCTTCAACAAGTCTTAAAAGGAAACCAGCAGGCAGCGAATGAGGCTCGTAAGGAAGCAGGTAAGATATTGGGGAAACAACAGGGAGTTAACCTTAATTCCTTTAAAGAGATTTTCACTGGTAGGACTCGTGTGTTTAAGTATAATGTCCATAATGGGGCTTTTATTGGCGCAGGCTTGGCTATAGGTGTTTTAAGTGCTATGTGGAATAATCATATAGAAGGGAAGGATAATGAAGAGGAAAATCTCTTATATGAAGAAATGATAGGAAAAATAATAACTAATAGGAAAGCAAAGATAGGAGGGATTTCTGTTACTGCTAACAGTTTATGACAATATGAAAAATATGAAGTTTATGAATTACATTCCTTGGGTAACGATCGGCAGTATTATAGGCTCATTTTTTATAATTCCTATGATGCCTAAGATAGTTGACGCATTATATTATAAGGATAAGTATAATAACGATGCATCACATGTTTATCAGAAATACATTGATAGCAGCTATAATATTAAAATAATAATGCCTACATACGATTCTAAGGATTTTTTAAATAATGTTGATAATAAGAAATTCCCTTTAAGTGAAAGGTTTAAAGTCACCTATGATTCGAATAAATATTTTAGTTACCCAAAGGCCGTTTATTGTATCTTTTATTGTTTAGAGTATAGAAAGTGTATGAACATTATTTCTTTTCAAAATGTAGATGGGAATTATTGGGGAAAGGAGGTTGTATTAACAGTCAACCGTGACGATATGAATAATCCCGAATATGGTACAAAAGATAACCCAGTACCAGTACTGAAAGCAGTCGGTGTGAGCGAACCGATATGGTTTAGTGGTAAAGATTCTGATTCTGTCTTTATGGATAAATTCTATCGGAATAACGTCATTAACTACTTGAAATATAAGATGCCAAAGGAGGAGTTTGAAAGACGGTTTAAGAAAGGAAAGTAGAACGTGATGACAAAGGTCAAATTTATAAGTTTTATCCCTTGGGTAACTATCGGAAGTGTTATTGGTTCACTATTTATTGTACCTATGATGCCCAAGATAGTTGATGCATTGTATTATAAGAACAAATATAATAATGATGCTTCACAAGTTTACCAAAAATACATTGATAGTTGTTTTACGATTAAAGTAGTAATGCCGTCATATAAATCTGAAAAAGTCTTACATAATTGTGATAAAGAAAGATATCCTTTGGGCGAAACATTTATAACAACCTACGATTCAAAAAAGTATTTTAGTAACCCGAGTGCTGACTATTGTATCTTTTTCTGCTCAGAATATCAGAAATGTATGAACATTATTTCTTTTCAAAATGTTGATGGGAATTATTGGGAGAAAGAACTTATACTTACTGTTAATCGTGATGATATGAATAATCCCAAGTATGGAACCAAGGATAATCCTGTACCCGTGCTGAAAGCAGTAGGTGTGAGTGAAGCGATATGGTTTAGTGGTAAAGATACTGACTCTGTCTTTATGGATAATTTTTATCGGAACAATGTCATTAACTATTTGAAATATAAGATGCCCAAAAGTGAGTTTAAAAGACGATTCAAGAATAAAGAGTAAGGTTATTCTACAATGAGTAAGAATCGGTTTAGCAAGTAGAGGAGAGTAAAAGTCCAAGCGTATCAGTTATGAGAAATATCTTCAAGTATATTCCAATGGTATTGGCAGGGCAAATTATAGGAGGAGTGTTGGTTGTCCCTTTGATATACTTCCTTATCAATAAATTGTATTTTCCATATAAGTACAATGATAATGTTGAGGTTTATGCTGAAGAATATATAAAAAAATCAAAGCGTATCAAGGTTTATATGAATGACTATGACTCTAAGATGTATTTGTCTAATCTTGAGCCAGAAACCAGAACATTAGAGACCTTTATGGTGAAGATGGATGGTAATTATTTTACTAATCCTGAAGCACGTTACATCCCTTTCTATAGTCCTGAGTATAAGAAATATTTCTGTATTATGTATTTTGATTTTCCTAAAGTCTATGGTTATGACAATAAAGAAGTATACTTGACAGTAAATGAGGATGAAATGAGCAACTCAGCGTATGGTACCAAGGATAATCCTATTCCTGTTCTAAAGATGGTGGGAGTTCATGAATCTATTAGAGACAATGACAGAGATTATGACCAAGCATATATGGACAGTTTCTATCATAACAATGTTATACGCTACTTGAAATATAAAATACCAAAGGAGGAATTTGAAAGGCGATTCAAGAATAAAGAGTAAGGTTATTCTGCAATGAGTAAGATTCATTTCAGCAATTAGGGGAGAATGAAAATCTAAGCACATCAATTATGAGAAATATCTTCAAATATATTCCAATGGTTACCTTAGGACAAATCTTAGGTACCGTTGTCGGTTTCCCTTTGCTGTGTTTCCTTATCAATATATTTTATTATTCAAATAAGTATAATGATGATGCAGAACAGTACTACAAAAAGTATATGAATAATTCTTATGATATAGAGGTTGCTATGCCTGAAGAGAAATCTCAGTGTTATCTTAAGAATCAAGATGAAGACGCTCTAACATCGGAGACCTTCAGAACAAAAATGGATAATAATTATTTTTCTAATCCAGGAGGTACCTATATCCCATTTTATTCTGTAGAGTATAAGAAATATTTTAGTATTATGTGTTTCCTGAGTTCAAGGGATATGTGGTGGCCTTATGGAATGAAAGTTATCCTGACGGTGAACAGGGATGATATGAATAATCCAGAGTATGGAACAAAGGAGAACCCTGTGCCAGTATTGAAGGATGTTGGTGTGGACGAGTCTATCCGAGATTATGAAAAGGACTATGATAAGGCGTATATGGATAGCTTCTATCGTGAGAATGTCATACGTTATTTGAAGTATAAAATGCCCAAAAGCGAGTTTAAGAGACGGTTTAAGAATGGGGAATGATAATATTCTAAAATGACTTATAGGCATATTAGTACGAGTGGCTCATGGAATCGATTGATTATAAGACCTTTGTAGGCTTTATATGTATGTGAATGGACTTCGTTCATTAAGGTGATACACCATCCGCACAATATGTGCGGAGCGTCAACACAAGATGTGCGGGGCATACGCACATCATGTGCTAAGCGTTCAATACCCTTTATTAGGTTCTTCCAAAATATGGAGTGAAATACTAACGCTCTTAATTGTAAGGCACACGGAGGTTCAACGAGGACGGAGATAAACATGATGTCACGGAGGTGCTGACGATACAAAGAATGAAAGAGGTGTAGCGTACAGCTTCCTGATAATTTTTGAGATAAATACTTTGAAAAGAAAGTGTCTAATATAACTGGCAAGCAAACTCCGTTGCTCCACGTACAACAGTGCCTCCGTGCCTATCAGCGTTGTGTTTTTAATAATCCTCCGTATTCTCCATTTCTCTGTGTGACATTTCGTTAAAGTCCTAAACTTAGCTGGCACCCTTATCACTCTAAATTTCTGATGAATCAATTATTAGACCATAATACGTATCACCTCTTAAGCCTCTATGATTTGGGTTTAATCATTGTGAATTAAGATAAGGAGTTATGAGAGTGATTTTTCTATCAAAAGTAAATTTCCTGTCACTGTTGTCATTATTAGATACTATTTAAATGATAGATTTACAGTTAGTTATGCGAATTGTTAAAAATGACAGCAAATTAAAAATAAAAATCTTTAGTATATTAAACCCAAATCGGTCATTAGACCACAATATGTATAATTCTTCTTACTATGGTATTGTTTCCTACCATCCTTTATTTTCTTATCGGCATCTTGTCCGTCTTTGTAACTTAACGTAGCCCGCTACGCCTGCGTTACAAAGACTAACAATCTGCTCGATAATAAAACAAAATCTGTTTAGGCTCTAATGAGCAATCTTGGTTTAATAATTCAACGTTAAATAAATAGTATTTTTTAGAAAAAACCGACCCTGATAGATTTTAATTATTATCTTTGTGAACAAACTTAGTATTGCTGGGAATCACTGTCAGCAATAAAGGAGCAGAATAGGTTAAGATCGTTAAATAATAAGATTATGAAAAAGTTATTGATAGTTTTGGCGTTGGCTGGTGTGTCTATGACCGGTTTTGCCCAAGATGAGGTGCTCACTGAGAAGTATAGCGTTGCTACCAACTCGTTTTGGAGCAACTGGTTCGTACAACTTGGTGCAGACTGGAACGCATGGTATTCTAACCAAGAGCATGGGCGTGATGCAGCAATCAGTCCTTTGAAGGACTTCCGTTCAAAGCCGGGTGCAGCTTTCGCTATTGGTAAGTGGTTCACACCGGGTATCGGTCTTCGTACGAAGATACAAGGTATCTGGGGCAAGCGTGTCGGTGCTGACAGCAATCCTGCTTCTCAGCTTGATAACAGCAACAAGTATTGGATTGCACAGGAGCAGGTAATGTTCAATCTGAGCAACCTCCTTTGCGGTTACAATGAGAATCGTGTTTGGAATCTTATTCCTTTTGCTGGTGCTGGTGTTGGCCGTTCTATGTCGGCTAATCGTTATGCAATGGGACTGAGCGCAGGTCTTCAATCTTCTTGGAAGGTGAGCAAGGGAATGCGTGTCTATCTTGAAGCTGGTTGGAATCGTTATGAAGGCGACCTTGATGGTGCTGCATATGCAAACAATGAGCGTCGTGGATGGGAGTCACATGACAATAACCTTTATGCGGAAATTGGTTTGAACTTCAATATCGGTAAGGGTACTTGGAAGAAGAGTCCAGATATGGAAGCTATCAATACACAGCATCAGGCGGCTCTCGATGCATTGAATGCACGCCTTCAGGATGCAGAGGAAGAGAATGCACGTCTTCGTAATGAATTGGCAAATCAGAAGCCTGTTGAGACTGTTTCAGAGTCTGTGAAGCAGTTGGTGACAACTCCTGTTTCAGTCTTCTTCGAAATCAACCAGTCTACAATTGCTTCTCAGAAAGACCTTGTAAACGTACAGGCATTGGCGAAGTATGCTAAGGACAATAATAACAATCTTCTTGTGACAGGTTATGCTGACAGCGCAACGGGTTCTGCTGATTACAACCAGAAGTTGTCTGAACGTCGTGCAACAGTAGTTGCCAACGAACTTGTTAAGATGGGTATTGAGAACAATAAGATTACGACTGTTGGTAAGGGTGGAGTAGAGACCTTGTCTCCTATCTCTTTCAACCGTCGTGCAACGGTTCAGATTACGGAATAAGATAAGTTCAATCAAGATATTTCTTAAATGCAAGTAGGGATACACGAGCGTGTATCCCTACTTTTTGTTATGATGATGGGAGTAATTGGGCTTATTAGGCTTATGGGGTTAATAAGCCCAATACCAGTTCTTTTATCGATGTCCCTTTGTGTCCCTCATCGTGAAAGCAATGGCTTAAACCCCTTCTGCAGCGTGATAAGACGAACGGACGAGCGGACCACTAACCACGTGCTTAAAACCTTTCTCTAAGGCTATCCGTTTATATTCAGCAAACATTTCGGGTGTGATATAGGCTTTAACAGGTAGGTGTTCGGCAGTAGGTTGGAGATACTGTCCGAGCGTGAGGCGTTGACAGCCAGTAGCAAGGATATCATCCATTGTCTCTAAGATTTCTTCGTGGGTCTCACCTAAACCGAGCATAAAACCAGTCTTGGCAGTGATACCACAGTTGGCTATCTCTCTCAGCACGTCTAAACTGCGTTCATAGCGCGCCACAGAGCGTACTGATGGTGTGAGGCGACGTACTGTCTCCATGTTATGTCCTGCTACGTGGGGGTGTGTTGCCATGACTTGACGTATGAGGTCTGCCTTCCCCATAAAGTCTGGAATGAGAAGTTCAATCTTTGTGTCAGGGTTTAATCGGCGTATCTCTTCGATTGTCTTTGTCCAGTGAGTTGCACCATAGTCGGGTAAGTCGTCACGATCAACAGAGGTGATGACGGCATAACGTAGCTTAAGAGCTTTCACTGACTCAGCTACACGACGTGGCTCGTCAGGGTTGAGCAGTCTGGGTCTGCCACTTAACGTGTTACAGAAACGGCACTTTCGTGTACAGATATCACCGCCAATCATCAAAGTTGCCGTACGTGCCATCCAACATTCCGAGCGATTTGGGCAGAGTCCACTCGTACAGATAGTGTTCATATGATGCTTGGCAAGGATACCAGCCGTCTCACCAGTCGACTTCTTCGATGTGAGGTCAATCTTAAGCCAAGCAGGTTTCATCACGTGTGGCTCACGTCCGAAGAGTAAACGGAGGAACTGTCGCAGCTTCAAACCACGGATAATAGTGGATAGATCTATGTTTTCCAACCTCTCTTCTACCGCCTCTCTCGTGAACTTACAGCCTTTAAGTAGGCTGAGGAAATCATGGTCGATGTCGCCAAGAAGGAAGTAATCGCCCACCATATTGATACTTCCAATGATGTTATTCTTTAGTTCAATATGGGCTTCAAGTGTTCCGACACCTTCAAAACGATGCTTTCGAACAAGGGAGTATTTTGGATTTTTACCATAAACAAAGTCGTCAGAAGATAGTTCTTTCTCTATCTCTGCAACTCCTTTCATGTCTTCTTCCGTCAGTTCGAGGACCTCAGTACCGCACATTTCCTGTCGTACATAGTCCATAAAAGCCAAGATATCTAACTGTGTATAGGTCGCAACATTCGTCACTCTTTGTCTGACAGATGCTACACCCTTGCTTTGTAGTTTCTCTTTTGCAGGTGTGAGTGCATTAGAAAGGTGGTCAAGTTGGGTGTCAAAGAGTAGGGAGTTGTGCAGAACACTACGGTTAGATAGTTGATAGAAAGCACAACCCGATACCTTTGTTCCGTTAATGAGAATATCATTTCGACCCGATAACTGTGCGTCAATATTCAGTCCTTTTAGTAAGTCTGCCATTCGTTGCATATAAGCAGCAAAGGCTTCGTTGGCATTGACGGCACGTGAAATATAAGAAAATTGTATGCAACCCTTGTCGGCATAGATACATCCGCCACCACTTTTCCGTCTGAAAATATCAATCTTGTGTTCTTTACAGTAGTCTGTATTGACTTCATTATCAATCAACTGATTGCGTCCTAACATCACTGTGGGGTTCACACGCCAGCCCATAAAGTAGTCGTCCTCAGTATAATGACGTGCTACATATTCTTCTACTGCAAAGTAGAAGGGCAGTTGATGAATGGTATCTGGTTTAGGTAGTAGTATATATTTCATCGTTGGTATTGATTGTTTATGGGAACAAATGTACAAATAAAATAATTAAAGAGAGAAAAAAGTCGGGAAAATAGTGAGGAGGGCACTATTAGTCTTATTAGCCTTATTGGCTCAATAAGGCTAATAAGCAACTCTTAAAAAATGCAAAAAGCGATCATCACTCTTTTACTTTTTCGTACATTTGCAGTCGAATTTATCAGTTAAAATAAAGGTAATAGGTTATGTTAAAAAAACAATTCGTATCAGTAGCAACCATAGCAGTACTAACTACAGGGGTTGCTTTCGCTGCAGTGCAGCAGGATAAGGTGATGTATAAGCAGGCAGATGGCACCTACGTTGTCAATACAACCAGCCTCTGTTCAAATGTAAAGGGATTTAAGGGTGCAACACCATTAGAGGTTTATATTAAGAATAATAAGGTTATTAAGGTTGAGGCTTTGCCAAATCGTGAAGGTCCTAAGTTCTATGATAAGGTGAAGCAGGGGTTATTTCCAAAGTTTAATGGCATGAAACTGTCAAAGGCTGCAAAGGCTGAGAGTCTTGATGGTGTGACCGGAGCTACCTATACATCACGTGCTGTGAAGGAGAATATAGCTGCTGCCGTAGCTTA
>ERZ773180.873-NODE-873-length-16359-cov-28.885182_pt1 | contig 16359 bp, 5 predicted proteins | sample MGYA00511080_ERZ773180 | MGnify/ENA primary metagenome ERZ773180 (study PRJEB29015, sample SAMEA2738175) | human oral metagenome | biome: human oral; feature: human-associated habitat; material: saliva | place: China | collected 2178 ...
TACTTTTACCAGTTTGACGCATAATCTCTTGCATAACGAGCTGTTGCTCATAATAGCCATCACCCAATCGTTTTTGTACATTCATAGGATCTAATTTAAGACGAGATAATACGTAATCGGACGATAAGAAATTACGCCGGTCCGTAAAGTTTGGATCCGTTTCAATCACATACGTAGTATTAGGATTCGTTGATAATTGGCTCATACTATGTAACAGAGATGCATCCACTGCAGCATCACTTGTACTATTCTCTACATGACTACCATATACGGCAACAGGGACATCTGTAGGATTGACTATCGTATTCTTATAGTTAGCCGTCCGTATATTAGTCGTATCCCATCCATGTCTCCTCCGACGACTATACGATGTGGCTGTACCATCTTCAGTAATATATTCATTACCTTTAGGATTACTTTGCTCATAGTGACCTACTGTACCTGTTATATCTCCAGCAGCACTAATTTGGCTAGCTTCATTCGTCATATAATCGACATCCATATGTAAATCCCCACCGGAAATAATCCGCCCTGGGTTAGATGTATCTACCACATCTTTTTCACGAGTACGATCATATTCATACTTGGTCCAACTATGATGATGATCACCATATACGGAAAGACGAAGATTTTCAACAGAATGTACTACAACCTTGTCTTTAGGAACTTCCTCATCATGCCCATAAATACGCTCTTCAGATAACTGATATCGTTTAATACTACCAGACGGAGCCACCTCATTTTTAACATGCTCCTTTTCACCTACCGCTACACGTTTAAGGGTAATCCCACCATTTTTATTATCTACAGATTTAGCATATAATGCACCACCTTGACCAAATTCAATGGTAGACGCTGTATTTACAATACTATCTATCTTACCAGACACAGTTCCTGTAGAATCCATCGTTTTACCAAGTTGTAGTTTTCCTTCGGCTTTAATCACACTACCATCAGTATTGACAATCGAATTGGTTGCTATAGATAAATCTTTTTGGGCAATCATAACAGGGGCATCTTTAGTCTCTGTGTTCCCCTTTTGAATGACAGAATCAGTGGTAATCTTAGCTGTATCCACATACAATTTACCACGATTCATCTGCTCAAAACTGTTTGTAGTAATATCTGCTTCTGTAGAAGCAATAGTACCAGTATTTTGCAATTTGCCAGTACTATCTACGGTTAACTTATTTTGTGCAGATAATACCCCTTGATTATTCACACCAAAGCCATCATTGGTGCCAACTAAATACATACTATTGGCATACATACCACCAATAGCAGCTACATCTAGTCCTATCGGTGTAGACTCACCAGTTTTACCAACACTCGTAACTGCACCTGTAGCATCTACGGAAATAGCATTCTTACCCGTTACTACTTGGGCATCTTGGGCCCAAACTTTACCATTTAGCTGAACAGCCTCAGCTAACATATCTGTACGTGCTGTTTTCGACGCATTAAGTCCTTTTTCACCTACTGTGATACTACCTTGTTGTACTTGATAACCTGTAATGCTACCGTTATTGATAATTGGGTTCCCCGTTGTTAATGTAGCACTATTAGCATTGATAAAGGTGCCATTATTAACAGAAATCCCATTCGGGTTGGCAATGATAACATGCGCCTTATTACCGGCTACTTCAAGAGCACCATTCATAGATGTTGCACCCGTACCCGTTACTTCATTTAAAATTGTATTCGCTGTAGGTCCGACTAGATTCGGATTTCCCATAATGTAACCTGCCAGCTCCGTATTCACAGGACGATTGGCATTATTTAAAATAAGCCCTTTATGATCTACATTAAATGCATCATATTGGTTATGGGATAGACCTTTATCATTAGGCGTATTGATATTGACTACAGTCATACCATTACGAGCCTCTTCTGTTTTTGGCCCTAATGCACCTTGAGCAGGTACAACAGGATTTGCTAACGCCATTGGAATCCATGGTGCAGAATTCGTCGCTAACAATGCAGCAAAGATGGCCATTGCCGTATGCTTTCTTATATTCATATTACTCTCCTCTTCTAGTACATACCATTCACTATTTAATGTATGGCTATACTAGATTGCAACACTTAAAACTGATAACTTCCTCTAAAGGTCCATACACGAGTATCTGTATCAAACCCTTTTGGTTTCTTAATGGGCGTCCCTAGTGATACATCATAATTAACAGCTTCTCCAATGGTGCCACGTACACCAACGACACCACCAATCAAGGTAGTACCTAATTGAGTTTCTGTGGATGGTCCCCATACATGCCCAATATCTATACCTACATAGGGCGTGATTTGTTGTTTCCTAAATGGCAATGACCATTCACTTTGTACGTAGTACCCAGAGTCACCTCGTAGTGTTTCCTCACCACTAAATCCACGTACCGAATACCGTCCACCGATACTAAACTGATCCGTAGTAAATAGGCGCTGATTAGTAAATTGACTTCTAAAGCGCATCGAGAATATACCTTGCTTATGACCGATTCGTACTCTGGTTTGAATCTGCCCTTCAACTCCAGCCATTTTATATAGTGTAGTTGGGTTATCTGCCAAGCCTTCCCAGCCACGTACCTTAGCACCTAATCCTTTAATCCCTTGACGATAAAATACATACACATCACTCACTGTATTGCCTCTATATTGACGATGAGATAATCCTACTTCTACCGATGTGGTATGCTGTTCTTGAACACCAATTTCTACATCATCCAGATAATTATGACGAGACTTATGATTAACCTTAGCAACAACTGAGGTTTTAGAACGACTAGTTCTATTTAGAACCTGCTCTACCGATACCTCTGTACCTTGTGTGGTACCAGATGAGCGAAATGCATTTGGCATAAATACCAATTGATTATAGCTATACTTATACGTAGATAATCTATACGTACGATTGCCATCGGGAATCGTATAATTAACTGCATATTGCTTTGACCCATGACCATCATCATGACGACTTATATCTTTAGTGAAATTAGCTGTTAACGTATCATTAAGACCTAGCAATTGACTAAATGATAAAAATACAGTACCTTGATACTCTCCTGTAGCCTTATATCCTGAATTATCTAAGATGAATGAGCCATGCACAAAGCCTTTTTGTTCTACCGTAAGCTTAACAATAGAATATAACGGCTTGGTACCTGGTTCTATGGTCATCTTTATATCTTGACCAGGTACACTACGCATCTGATCAATCCCTTGTTCTAACGCTTGACGTCGTAATACATAGCCAGGTCGTACAGGGAATGCACTCCGCCAATTCGTTCGTGCATTTGGATTTGTAAGAACAATATCTTCAACATACCCTGGTAAAATCTCAAAGGTTAATGACCCTGAATGTAAATCTTGATTGGGTACAACCACTTGGCTTGTGACATATCCATCTGCTAATAATTGTTCTTGTAATTGCTTTTGAAGGAATGTAACACCGTCCGACCCGATTCGATTATGCTCATACGCCTCTAAACGGTTCTTATATTTATGAAATACAGGTTCTGATGATGTAATAACAATATGGTCTATAGGAAATGCAATCGCTTCCTTTGGTAATGCCTTCATAGAAGCACTACTAAGGCCAACATACGCTGATTCTGAACGCAACGAAGCGGCCCCAGTCATTGGTGCTTCTGCGCGTTGACGCAACGAAGCATCGGCTCGGGCCGCTTCTTGTTGTATAAAAGGTGTAGATACATCGGCTGCAATGCTAGGCAATGTACCAACTGTGGTCAGCAAGCCAATACAACTTGCTACAATACGTGCAACTCTCATAAATCCCTCTCCTTTCTCTGTAATTAAATTATATATTAATTTCAATACTTTTTTCAATGAGTTTTATATATTATTTTATATTTAATTAAAATATAGGGTTTCTACTATTAATACACAAAATAAAAATTAAGCAAATATCAATCAAATTTAACATCCACAAAAACCTCGCCTTTCTCTTCAAGAAAAGCGAGGTTTCGTGCATAATATTCTATTTTGTAACGCTGTACCTAAACACTATATATATACATTAATATAAATATTATTTATATTCAGGTTATTTAGTTACACTTAACAATTTTCCGCTCACTGCATCGAATACTACAGTAATGGTTTTCTTATCTTGTGTTGTAAATACGACAGTATATTGTGGTGTGCCTTTTTCAGTTTTAACACCCCAGCTTAAAAGGCTTGTTGCTTTACCTTCAGCTTGTGCATAAGCAAAGTTTACAGCTACAGCAGGAGGCAAAATAGTAGATGGATCAAAGGCTGTTTTTTCTACAGTTTTGGTAAGTTTACCAACCTTTTCATCCTTAACTTCATTTGCTGTATTTGTAAATACCGCCTTATATACACCGTCTTTATCAAAACCGCCAACAGTCAATGTAACGACTGTATCGGTAGCATCAAAAGAAATTTCATTAATAGACGCGCCTTCATGATGTTGTAAAAAACCATTGAGCATTAGATTTGCCCAGCTAATCGCCTGATGTTGTTCATCAACAACAGCGACTGTTGGCTGAACAGGAACTAAATCAGCTGCTTGAGCCATTGGACTCACCACCCCTAACAAAGATGCTAACATTATAAATAAACGACTCTTTTTAAATACAGATTTCATATGTTACGCCTCAAATTCTTTACGTTTCAGACAACAATAACATTTACTATTTATTATGTACTGTTATAACTATATACTATCAATAACAAACGGACTCTATCGAGAGAGTGTGTATGAGAGAAATAAAAAGAGTCCGTTTGTTTTCCCACTAGGGAGTAATCAGCCACCTTGATAGTACAATGGCTAACCACCAAATAGCCCTATATTCATTAATTCTAACTAATCTACTGTATACAAGAGGGAATGTTTAAAATTATTAGAATTAATGAATCTTAGATAGAATCATATCTACCTTGCGTTGCATATCTTCGTTTTGTTGACGAAGGGCTTCATTTTCAGCAGCTTGTTTTTGAACAATTGCTTGTAATGCTGTCACTTCATCTTGCATTACGTAGATAGAACTGATAGGACCACCTTTATATTTATCTGGAATAGCTTTCTTTTCAGGGCTATATCCAAATTTGTGGGTTACACCAGCATTTACGATACCATCGTGGCTATCTAGGGAAACACCTAAGTTAAACATAGTGTTTTCATTAGTGTAATGAGCCACACCAAGCGCTACGGCTGTTTGAGATTTGTAATTACCAATACCAGCCATAATTTGTGTTGGTTCCAATGGATCGTATTGAATTGGTTTCAATGCAGCTAATGCGGCAGCACCTGCGCCAGCCTTATATGCATAAGACTTAGCAACATTACTGGATGCACCAGCAATATTTTGCAATGCTTGGTCCATTTGTGCTTTATTAACTGCATCACCAGCATGAGTAGCAGCACCAATATTATTGATTTGTTTACCACCCATATCTAGATTACTATTGATGGATACATTACCAGGATTAGAACCACTACCAGCATTAAGCGTAATAGTAGGAGCACCAGTACCACCACTAATAGAGGTAATACCTGTCAATGCAGGATTCAATTTGTAATTAATAACACCAGAGTTGGCAGGATCAGCTGTGATTTGAATGTTGCTATCACCTTTGAAATCAAAACCAGTAGTCAATGCTACAGAATTTTGAGTACCACCATTAGCCTTGTATTTAATATTACCTATGCCTGCAGTTGCAGTACTAATAGCGGCATTCATTTGACCCAAGTTTACAGCTTCATCATTATTAGCTGCATTAGCCAAACCACTGATACGGTTAGTATTTTTATCAATTACTACATTACCAACAGTGACTTTATCGAAGGAAACATCTTTCTTAGTAGCGATAGTAATATCTTTACCAGTATTCGTAACCTTGATATTATCGCCATCATTGAAAGTAACGGTATCGCCACCTTTTACAGTTTCAGCAGCAGCGCCATTAACTTTCACATTCCAAGCAGCTGTATCCTTAATAACTTGTTTACCAGCATTATCAATATTGCTCAAATCCTTCTTAGCTGCATTATTAGCAGTTGTTGTAGCATTATTGATTTGCGCACGTGTTGCAGCATCAAGGCCTACTGTAATACTTTGACCACTTGCATTCGTTTCAATACCATTTGTACCAGTGATGGTCAATGTTTGACCATTGCTTACACTACCAGTACCTGTATTACCAGCTGTATTGAAACCTACATTAGCCGTAGCATTAGAAATCGCATTATCCATTTGTTGTTTATTAACAGCAGATGTGGCTGTTGTACCAGCTGCCACATTTTTAATTTCTGTATTACCAGCGTTGATGCCACCAGTTGTGATGGAAATAGGTGCCGCACCAGTTGTACTTGGCGTAATTGTCATACCGCCACCGTTGATAACAGTTGTGCCACTAGGTGTTGTGAAAGTTGCACTGCTTAAGCCAGTTAATGCTTTGGCCATGCGAATGTTCAATGTACCTGTTGCAGCATCACCAAGAACTGCAATGTTACCAGCTGTAAGATCAGCTGCTGTTGTAGAAGCACCGCCTTTGATGTTAAGTTTTTCACCATGTTTACGGCTAATTACTGTACTATCATCACCTGCAAAATCATGTTTTGCATCAGCTAAGGCTTGAGTTGTTTTATCGATAGCTGCATTTACAACAGATGCTACGTTTTGAGTTGTTGCAACACCATCTTTACCAGCTGTTGTACCTTGTGTAGAACCAGCAGCGCCCACTTTACCAGTAGTGTCATCAATAACCAGTTTACCTTCATCTACATTTACGGTGTATGTTTTAACACCAGCTGCTGTAGCATCGCTTACAGTAGCAAGGCCTGTACCAGCTACCTTAACAGCATCTTGTGCTGCTGTAGCAGCTACCGCTTTAACAGCATTTTCAGAAACAGAGACTTCGTATGTTTCACCTTTAGCTGTACCAGTTTGACCTGTTACAGTAGCCAAGTTAGTATCGCCAGTCAATGTTTTAGCCACTACTTTTTCAGTGGATGAAGCACCACTAGATACGGTTGCAATAGCTGCATCAAGTTGACCTTTATTTACAGCTGCATCATTTGTTGTACCAGTTGCAATGCCTTTAATTTCCTTGCTTCCAGCATTGATACCATCTGTTTTATCGATAACAACGCCACCAACAGTAACCTTATCAAAGGCTACATTTTTAGCTGTACCAATTGTAATAGAGCGACCTGTATTGGTAATAGAGATGTTATCACCATTGATGAAGTTCACAGTTTCGCCACCAGCTACAGCAGTTGTACCTGCGCCATTGGTTTCTACATTCCAAGAAGCTGCTGCTTTTGCAAGGTTCTTAATGTAAGTATCGCCAGCTGCAGTCAAGTTGGACAAGTCTTTATTCGCTGCATTTTCAGCTGCAGTTACAGCGGCTGTTAATTTAGCGGTTGGCGCAACAGTTACATCATCTCCTGTAGCAGATGTAGTAATGAGTGCATTCGCACCAGTTTCACCTTTAATGTTGAACTTAATGCCACCAGTTGTGCTCAATTTCTTAGCTGTTGTAGAGCCAGATTCACTACCTAACGAAACCGTATTATCTGTTGCACCTTTCAATGCATCGTCCATTTGTTTCTTATTCACAGCAGCATCATCAGTTGTACCATTAGCAACATTTTTAATTTCTTTGTTACCAGCACTAATACCACTAGTAGTTACAGAAATTGGTGTGGCACCAGCACCAGCTGGTGTTACGGTTACACCTGTAGGCACTGTCGTAGTAGTATTACCAGCTGCGTCAGTTGTTGTTACACCGCCTTTAGATACAACGGTAGAATTACCGGCTGCATCAGAAATCGTAGAGGAACCACCTGTTACAGTTTGTGTATTACCAGCTGCATCCGTGTAAGTAGCAGAGGTTAAACCAGTTAATACTTTAGCAAGACGGATATTCAATGTACCCGCACCATCAGATACTACACCGATATTACCAGTTGTAAGATCTGCGGATGTTGCTACACCACCTTTAATGGACAATACTTCACCATGTTTACGAACAGATGTTGTACCAGTATCTCCATCAAATTTGTGTTCTGCATCAGCCAACGCTTGTGTTGTTTTATCGATAGCTGCATTTACAACAGATGCTACGTTTTGAGTTGTTGCAACACCATCTTTACCAGCTGTTGTACCTTGTGTAGAACCAGCAGCGCCCACTTTACCAGTAGTGTCATCAATAACCAGTTTACCTTCATCTACATTTACGGTGTATGTTTTAACACCAGCTGCTGTAGCATCGCTTACAGTAGCAAGGCCTGTACCAGCTACCTTAACAGCATCTTGTGCTGCTGTAGCAGCTACCGCTTTAACAGCATTTTCAGAAACAGAGACTTCGTATGTTTCACCTTTAGCTGTACCAGTTTGACCTGTTACAGTAGCCAAGTTAGTATCGCCAGTCAATGTTTTAGCCACTACTTTTTCAGTGGATGAAGCACCACTAGATACGGTTGCAATAGCTGCATCAAGTTGACCTTTATTTACAGCTGCATCATTTGTTGTACCAGTTGCAATGCCTTTAATTTCCTTGCTTCCAGCATTGATACCATCTGTTTTATCGATAACAACGCCACCAACAGTAACCTTATCAAAGGCTACATTTTTAGCTGTACCAATTGTAATAGAGCGACCTGTATTGGTAATAGAGATGTTATCACCATTGATGAAGTTCACAGTTTCGCCACCAGCTACAGCAGTTGTACCTGCGCCATTGGTTTCTACATTCCAAGAAGCTGCTGCTTTTGCAAGGTTCTTAATGTAAGTATCGCCAGCTGCAGTCAAGTTGGACAAGTCTTTATTCGCTGCATTTTCAGCTGCAGTTACAGCGGCTGTTAATTTAGCGGTTGGCGCAACAGTTACATCATCTCCTGTAGCAGATGTAGTAATGAGTGCATTCGCACCAGTTTCACCTTTAATGTTGAACTTAATGCCACCAGTTGTGCTCAATTTCTTAGCTGTTGTAGAGCCAGATTCACTACCTAACGAAACCGTATTATCTGTTGCACCTTTCAATGCATCGTCCATTTGTTTCTTATTCACAGCTGCATCATCGGTAGTACCATTAGCAACATTTTTAATTTCTTTGTTACCAGCACTAATACCACCAGTAGTTACAGAAATTGGTGTGGCGCCTGTACCAGCAGGAGTTACCGTTACACCAGTAGGTGCTGTCGTAGTTGTATTACCTGCTGCATCAGTAGTTGTTACACCACCTTTAGATACAACGGTAGAGTTACCAGCTGCATCAGAAATAGTAGTGGAACCACCTGTTACCGTTTGTGTATTGCCCGCAGCATCTGTATACGTAGCAGATGTTAAACCGGTTAAGGCTTTTGCCATCTTAATGTTTAATGTGCCAGATGTTGTATCACCTACGACTGCGATGTTACCAGATGTAAGATTGGTTGCCGTAGTGGACGCACCACCTTTGATGTTAAGTTGTTCGCCATGTTTACGGCTAATAACGGTCGCATCATCACCAGCAAAGTTATGTTTAGCATCATCTAACGCTTGTTTTGTCTTATCGATGGCAGAATTTACAACAGATGCTACATTTTGTGTAGTTGCAACGCCATCTTTACCTTGCACCGTACCTTGTGAAGCACCAGCAGCACCAATTTTACCAGTAGTGTCGTCAATAACAAGTTTGCCTTCGTCTACATTGACTGTATATGTTTTAACACCAGCTGCTGTAGCATCGCTAACAGTAGCAAGGCCTGTACCAGCTACTTTCACAGCATCTTGGGCAAGTGTTTTAACTTTATCAGAACCAGTTGTAGACAGATTAGACAAGTCTTTGTCGGCAGATTTTTCGGCAGCCGTTACAGCATTTTGTAATTTTGTGCTTGTACCAACGGTAATAGTATCGCCAGATACAGTAGTTGTAACAAGCGCATTTGCACCGCTTTCACCAACAACCTTGAGTTTACCAGTTTTAATATTAACGGAACCATCAGTTGTGCCATCATTGATGGTCAATGTGGAGGAGATACCAGCCAATGCATCATCCATTTGTTTCTTGTTAACGGCTGCATCGTCGGTTGTGCCTTTTTTAACGCCTTTGATTTCTTGATTACCTGCGTTAATGCCGCTAGTGGTAATAGAAATTGGTGTAGCACCAGTACCAGTCGGTGTAACTGTCACGCCAGCACCGTTGATAACGGTTTGGTTACCAGTAGCATCTGTGAAAGTACCACTTGTTAAGCCTGTAAGGTTTTTAGCCATTTTGAGGCTCAATGTGCTAGTTGCCTTATCCCCTACAACAGCGATATTTCCATCTGTTACATCGGCACCAGAGGCAACAGAGCCTTTAATATTTACTGTTTTACCAAGTTTCAAGCCAACGGTATCACCTGAGTCACCAGCCATGTTAATTGGCATTTTTAGAATGGTTTCTGCTGTTTTGTACAATTGAGAACCATTGATTGCATCTGTAGAGGTAGCTGTAACGGCACCCGCTGCGACGTTCTTAATTTGACGTTCTGTACCAGTGGCACCAACAGATACAATAGAGCCATTGTTAAGGCCTGTGTTACCAGCATAGCCAGCAGCTTCGAAGGTAACACCATTAATGGTAGAATCGGTAGCCGCTGCATATTGATCAGCAGAGCTTGCATTACCAAGTACTACGGCACCATCTAGGCCTGTACCTACGGTTACGCCATTGCCCATCACCATAACATTAGAGGAATCTACAGTGTTACTATTACCTACAACATGTATTCCTGTTGTACCAGCTGTACCGGCAAGGTTTGTGTTACCCATGAATGTAGATTCAGAGGCTTTAATAGGATTTGTGGCAGTACCGTTATCGTTACCATGTACATGTGTACCAGTTGCTGTGGTATCGATATATGATGGATCACCGATAGCACTGGATTTATTGCCTTTTACTTCATTGCCTGTACCGATAGAGATGGATTGTTCACCTTCTGCTTTAGCTCCTGCTCCAATTGCAACAGTACGTTTATTAAGGGCTTGTGCTCCACTACCTATAGCAACACCAATAAGTGCATTTTCAGCTTTAGCACCTACACCCATAACAATACTAGCTTTACTATCTTTTGCCTCACCACCATTACCAATAACTAGCGCTTCTCCTGAATTAGTTATTTTATTCCCTGTACCTAATGAAAGTGCAGCACTAGAATCTAATAATTTATTTTTTGTACCAATAGCAATACCACCTTCAAGAGTTCCAGTTACACTAGCAGATTTAGTCATGCTATTATCAAGACCAATTGTAATTGATCTAATTGAATCAGTAATAGTACTATTACGTCCCATCGCAATTGAGTCAATACTATTGTTATCAATAGTTGAGGATTCACCAATTGTGATATTATAATCTGACTCATTCCTTGCAGAATGACCTATAGTAATTGCTCCACGACCAGATGACAATGCATCGGCACCTAAAGCAATTCCATTGTCCCTAGTTGCCTGTGCATTAACACCACCTGCAATGGCTTTTGTACCTGTAGCCCCCGCCTTAGAACCAGAGTACCCATAGTTCGTAGTCGCATTACCTACTGCTTGCGTACCTGTACCATCATTGATATGCATATAGCTAGACATATTCTTAGACAATGTATCGGCTACGGCATATAATTGAGAGCCGTTGATTCCGTCAGTAGATGTAGCAGATACTTCACCAGCAGCGACGTTTTGGATACGACGTTCATAATCGCCAGCACCGATTGTTACGGCACCTACTGCTTGTGTACCAGCAAATCCAGTAATCTCATCACCATTGATAGTGGCTTTACTTACCTTACCGAATGCACCACCTGTTGTGTTGTTACTCACAACAATATTACCAGTTGAATCGTATTTTTTAGTGTGAATACTATTCTCACCACTAGAGGAACTTTCACCGTCAGTCAAAGCATCAGGAGTAAAGGCATAAGAATCATGTCCAAGATATACTGAATTTCCTAAAGTCCCTTCATGATATAAATTTATATCACCTGAAAAAACACTAGAAAATTTACTTTTAGTCGGTGCTATAAAATCAGTTGCAGTTTTACTAGACTTAATATTGTCAAAAGTCTTGTCACCCATAACAATCGTATTGCTACGAGTTACGTATGCATTGTTACCAATAGCAATACTGTTTTTTACAGGTTCTAGATACTGCTCTCCTTGCATATTAGATACCCCTAAGGTTGGTGCTGCGGTTTGCATATTCCCAATATTTGATGTAGGATTCCCAGAAGCATCACGAGAATATGTTCTTCCTGCACCTATATATGCACCGCCAATAGCAATATTATTATTACCCGCAACTAGACTCCCATTTATAGCGACTGAATCGTTTCCACTATAAACATATGAATTGTTTAACGCTAAGTTTTTATCACCATTTACGGAGCTTGCCCCCATAGCAATACTATAAGTACCACTAGCATTAGCATTATCACCAATAGCAATTGAATGACTACTATTGACATGAGCATTGCCACCTATAGCAATAGACTGATCATTAGTGGTGCCACTTTGGTAACCAATAGAAATAGAATTTGTTCCTTTAGATTGTGCATTTCTACCTACAGCAATAGAATAATTTCCTAAAGCACCACTTTTTTCGTTGGCTTTACCTAAATTATTACCTCCACCAGCACCTTGTGTTGATGTCCCATCATTAACATGCATATACACATCAGGGCTAGCACCGGCAGTTACGGCTCTAACAGCTTCATATAATTGGCTACCGTTGATAGCATCTGTGGATGTTGAAGAAATTACACCAGCAGCAACGTTTTTGATTTGTCTATTATTACTACTTGACCCTATAGATAAAATACTTCCTTTACTACCAGAATTTCCAGCAAATGAATTTGATTGAATTGTCATCCCTGATATAGTAACATCATTAGCTCTTACATAAGGACTTGCTTCACTCGAATCCCCTAATACCACTGCTCCCTCTAAATCGTTCGCAACTACTATCTCATTACCGATTACTATAGTCCTACTTGCATCAACAGTATTATGATACCCTAAAGTAGTAATTTTACTAGATGAACTATTATCTAATTGATGATTATAACCTAGCACTACTGAATCGCTTGCTACAATAGGCATCCAATCATACGGCAAAACATTACTGCGCCTATTATTGGAGCCAATAGCAACTGTTCTATTAGCATCAACTCTAACTCCATAACCCATGGCAATACTCGTAGCACCATCAACAGAAACCTCTTGCCCAAGTGCAATAGAATTGGAACTAGGAGTGATGTAATTCTCTTTTATCGTTGCAGCATGTCCGATTGCAATGCTCCCATCTCCAGATGTCATCGTTTGTTTCCCTATTGCTATTGCATTATCATGATTAACTATAGCTGAACCAAGTGCAATAGAGTGCGAACCATCTGATCTAGCTCCAGCACCAATCGCAATCGCACGATTTGCTTGAAGAGCAGAATTAGCAGCATGACCGATTACAATACTATTATCGCCTTCGACTCTTGCAGCGTCCCCAATAGCAATAGCATACGAAGAATGTGAACTTGCACTAGTTGAACCAATTGATACTTGGTTACCAATACCTATAGAACCAACATCTATTGATTTTGAGTTATCACCAATCAATATTCCTGATCTAGAAGTTCTAGAAGGATCATAATTATTTATGGTCGATCCTTTACCAATCACAATAGAACCACCATCATTGTTCGCATAATTACCAATAGTAATAGAGTCCTCTTTTTTACTATTTGTATTTCTACCAATAGCAATTGCACCAGTGTCACTTGATTTAGCAGCCCCACCAATTGCTATGCCAAACTTTTTTGAACTTGAACTTGATCCAATAGTAACACTATCAGTCCCATTAATAATGCTAGCATTAGGACCTATTGCAACAGAGTCCTTTGATAAATTATCAATATTAGCATTATCACCAATAGCAGTTGAATTACTCCCATTAACTATTGCACCAGGGCCATACACTGTATTCGCCGACGCCACTCCCCCGCACATAACCATAGCCACCATCACAGCTGCCACACTTTTACCAGCCAGTGAGGTAACTACAGATTTAACGCTAGATTTGCCGTCTCGTTTTGCAATTTCCGACACCACAACCCAAGCGTTTTTGGTTTTTGACCATATAACTTTGTATATATGATTCAGACCCATATCTACACGCTCCTTTTGTCCCTATTTAGATGTACACACTCTATAGACATAATGCTACCAAATGCCCCCCCCCCGTCAACATTTTTATTCATCTTTTCTTCATTATTTACATAAGTTTGCAGGTTAGTTTAATATTTAGATAACATATGATAAGTTTATCTTATATTTTAATATTTCATTAATTTCTATATTCTGCAGGAATTTATCGGTTGCTTATAAGTATTCTCAATCTATAATTTAGGCTTTCACAAAAAAATATCGCCATAGAGATAGAACAGATCTATCATCTATGACGATATAGGTCATATCATTATTTAGTTATCATGAAAATGACAAGCAATATAGAGTTCTGCTAGTACATCTGGATTACCACACATCCGCATATACTCTAGTATACGCCTCACGTAGCGTCGATGTTCCATCATAGCTGCATCTAGTTTTCTCCGCACATAGGTCGGTGGATGTAACAGCAAAATTGGTTCCGTGTGACCACCATGAATATAGCATTGCTGTTCTGTAGGCCCATGGGACACCATATAGGTAAAGGGTACCACAATATTAAAGTATCCATAAGCGCCATCCTTGCCTACAGGTTTCCTCGTTTTAAAGGGTATCCAAGTCATATTCACAGACAAGGTGCGAGGCTGATTATACGAGGCTCGTTGCCCCATCGTATTATGCAGGGCCCGTAAATCGACGGCTAAATATTTTGCTAGATCATAAAACAGGCGTAACATCGGACGATGTACTAACTCATCTGTGCCATCCGCGTAGTAACATTTGGTTACATTACCACCAGATTTATAGTCTGGAATCATACACCATAAATGGCGGACCATACAATCCTGTAGTACATATTCTCTCTCGTCGTCTACTACATAGGGTGACACATTCGTATGCTCATCATACACTGTTTCCATACAATAGTCTCCTCTTAAATAATACGAACAAACTATATAAGGAATATTCCCACTCTATACATGAACGCGCATTCATTTCGCATTCATTGTATACCTATGTGCTTTTACCTGTAAATATGTAATTTTAAAATATATACCCATATATTTATCACATTTTTAAATATATGAGGAATGTAACTATATGCAGCTGCGTATACTATCTATATCATTTGATTATCTATTATCATCTCCTAACTCTATCTCTAATTTGAATATTACATTACATATCTATACATGTATTCCCGTAATACATCCAAGATACGTTTATGGCGTTGTTGCACCGATTGACGTGAACAATTTTGCTGTCTTGCAACATCCGACAAATTACAACCATGTCCATAAATATCGGTAATTAGCTGTTGTTGATCTACCTTTAATAACCGCAAAGCCCTTCGCAATAAATGATGTTGTTGTACTCGTTCCTCACGATGTACAGTCTGATTAGCTACATCTATAGTATCCGGTATTTGATCCATCGCCAATTGTTCATCCCCATCCGCCGTATCAGGAATATGAAACTCATGATTCCACTGTTGTTTTATGCGTTTATAGTGATTAAGATGTTTAAAATGAATGGCCGATTTCACATATCCTGCAAAGGGTACTGTACCGGTTAGATTGTAGGTGTAAATCGATTCAATAAAGGTGAGCCATAGCATAGCCTCGACATCATCCTCAACGGTGCGATTCACTAATAACCGCTCGTATTTTACGATGAGCGGACGATACCGCCGGCATAATTCCATCTTAGCCGCCGTACTATCTATAGGTTCACTGGGTACGTCACAGATAGATACTCTCGTCTGGCATACCTCTACCAATGATTCATCACGAATCTGTTCAAATCGCGTTACATTTGTTACGTAGTATTGTTCAAAATCTTGTGCAGAATAGAATGTCATTGTAAATCCTTTCCTGCCCGGGCACAGTTGTACTATACCGCAAGAGGAAAGAATTGCAAAAACAGGAATAGGCTGGAAAATACAAACATAGCGCTGTTATGTTAGCGACTTTCACAAAAAAGAGCCTAGATGACGTTCATAGCAAATCTATAAACGACCATCTAGGCTCCTTTTATTATTGTTTTGTGGTGCAAACAGTTATGAGTACGTCCAAAGTCTAGCTAAAGACACACTATAATGTTCACAAGTTCAGTATAGGGTATATCCTTAAGGCTGTCAATATTATCTTATCATTTTTTCCCGCGACTCACCGCAAGGTTTGCCCCCAACAGTCCTCCCCGA
>ERZ773180.876-NODE-876-length-16349-cov-4.377746_pt1 | contig 16349 bp, 12 predicted proteins | sample MGYA00511080_ERZ773180 | MGnify/ENA primary metagenome ERZ773180 (study PRJEB29015, sample SAMEA2738175) | human oral metagenome | biome: human oral; feature: human-associated habitat; material: saliva | place: China | collected 2178 ...
CAGACCGCAACGGTTACCGTTGACTTCGATAACCCCGATCAGATCACCACCATTGAAGCCCTCAAGGATGCGATGGCGGGGCTTCACGGCGAAGCGGTGATCACCATTAAGAAGATTGCCTTCACTGATTCCGCAACTGCCGATTCGGATTACACGATCGATCACCTCACGCAGAGCACTATCTCGGTTGATGTCGAGAAGCAACTCGGTGTCATCGTCATACCCGGGCAGCCTTCACCCGCATGTCCTCCAACTATGGGCGACTACGACACCGTCGAACCGGCCGAGCCTCGCGCTGTTCTTGGAACAGTATTTGATCCGCCGTCGCCTTCTTGTCCTCCTAGTGACACCCCTGTTTCCGCCGGATGGACCTTCCCCATGACCGGCCCTTCTGCCGGATGGGATGAAGCTCCGCTCATGAAGCACCCCTTAAAGTACACGAACAGCGAGTCGCATCCCTACGTGACACGACTGTCCTTCAAGCCTGGTCCGACGCCTACACCGACGACGGTCACGCCCTCACTTCCTCCCACACCTGCAACGCAGCTTGCCAAGACCGGTGCTCTCACCGGCGGATTGTTGGCGCTCGCTGCTGGAACAAGCGCTATCGGCGCCGCGACAATGCGGAAGAAGCGCTCTTAATTCGCGTCTCGTAGCTATAGGCGGGAGTGCCGGTGATTCACCGGCACCCCCGCCTTGTGTGTGGTGGGGAGCTGCCCCTCAGCTCAGCTCCCCACCGGGATACTCACCTCAATTCATGCGCCGCCTGCGCAGCGCATAGCCCGCAGCTGTCAGAAGGGCAGCACTGATCAAGATCGCGCTTGTCTCAGCACCCGTGCGAGCAAGAGATGACTTCTTGCCCTTGCGGGCGCTCTTCTTCTTTCCATCCTTTGCCGAGGCCGCGCCCGCTTGCTCTTGAGCAGCGGGGCTTGCCTGCTGCGCGCCGCTTTGAGAAGGATCGGCGCTGGGCTGGGGACTTGGATCCCCACTTGGCTGAGTGGTGGGATCCGTTGTCGGCTGAGTACTTGGATCCGTTGTCGGCTGAGCGCTTGGATCCGTAGTTGGGTCCGGAGTCGGTGCCGGCAGTGAGACGCTGAGGGCAGTGCTCAGGCCAATACGTGCGTTCGCCCGCATCGTTGTGCACGCCTCCGGAGTCGGATCAGCCATGCAATCCACGCCAAGAAGATCGTTGGTCGCAGGACGCTCGATCTTCACCATGCGGAGATTGTCGAACAAGACCGGCGCATCGCCCTCATCAGCGGCGATGGTGAAGCGCACCTTCGTTCCATCCTTCGCGACCGTGAAAGTCACAGGAACGCGTTGGAAGGAACTGGGATCACTATTGGTCCTGTGCTTCTGATCCGCAGCCATCCAGTTTTCGGCCCAGGTTCGGTCAATGACGGTCTCTGGGTTTGCAGCAGGATCGGTATCGTTCACCGTCTGGACATCCAGATAGTTCTGTCCTACCAGTCCTTCAGCATTCGTATTCACCGTCAGCGCTTGCTCATCATCTAAGGAACGAGCACGGCGTGCGCTTCGCGTACCAGCACTGCGGTCACTTCCTGAAACAGCTGCGCGCGTCGTTCCGTCGGGAACAAGAACACCCAGCTCAGCGATTGCAAGCAGGCCATCGGGTTGGTCGGCCTTGGTCTTGTAATTGCTCAGGACTCGGATACGCACATACTTCGCGTTCACCGCCTCGTCGAAGGTAATACGCTGAGAAAGAGCAGTGTTCCTCAAAGTGCCTTCGGCGACCTTCTGATTGATGTTCGCTGCGTCTTGGCCAACATAGACCTCGTAGGCCTTGGGCCGGCCATTCGCCTGTCCCGCTCGTCCTGCAATCGACAGACCGCCGATGCTCACCGGCTGCGCGCCAGTGGGATCGCTTCCTTCGAAGAGGGCGAGATCAATCGTGCTGGGGTGATCGGTCAGGTTCACCCAATCCTTGTCATAGAAGGTCGTCAGGTCCTTGTCGAACATGTTCGAGGCCGGGTTCTCTTCGTAGGCAGCCGGTGCGCTGACCAGCTGGAGGGCTCCCGTGTAGTCCTTGAGCGTCAGAGTCGGCGTGGGTTCAGGGGCGGGAGTGTCGCCACCCTCGGTAGCGTTTCCACACAGCACGCGGGCATTACCCCAGTTCGCGTGGTCGTTACCATTGCCATTGCCACCGTCTCCAACGATCAAGCGGATGTACTTCATCCCTCGAACATTGCCCGAGATATCCCTCGGTTCGCTTCCTCCCCTGATAACCGAAGTTTCTGGAACGACATCGGACCAGGAGGAACCGTCAGTGCTACCGATGACGTGGAAGGTCACTGAGCCACTCCACTGTCCGTCCTGCACGCCAACGGTTGCCTTGAAGGTTGTGCACTTTCCTTCCAGTTCGAAACCGAGGTCACTGGGAGCGTGTGCGCCCAGGCCCTTGGCATAGGGCTGGTCGTTCATCGAGATCGGATCACCGTCTCCTGCTTGATCTTCGCCGACCTCGCTATCACGCTCGACAGGTCCCCAGCCGTTGGAGTTCCACGTCGATGAGAAGGGGATGTCAGAGAGGTAGTTGACGGCATTGGACCTGATGGATCCCAGAGCTGTCACACTCGTTGTGCCCACAGCGGTACGATCCTCATCGCCGATCCGGTAGTGGGCCTGGTGCGTCAAGGTGACGGCATTGCCACCGGCCCCTTCGGGAATGCTCACCGTCCACGTGGTGGTGAAGGTTTCTCCCTTGGCAAGAGTCTCGGCAGTCGTGGGCGAAGTCGCCTGTGCACTCCACCCAGCCGGGAGGCTCAATTCGCTGCGGACATTGGTGACATCCGCGGACTCATTATTCACCAAGGTTGTTGTCACCTGGACGGTCTTGCCTTCGATCGCGCTTCCCTGGGTTGCGATGCTTGCAGCAGCGCAGGCGGGGACGTCGGCGGTTGTTCCAAGATCTTCGACTCGGAAGTTATCGATCGAGAAATCGTTTCCTGACTTTCCTCCCTGGACGTTGTAGAGGCCAACCCAGTAGGAGCCGCAAGCACCAACATTGAGTTCTTCAACGAAGTGCGAGGGCCTCTCCGTTTGGGGAAGGAGCGTCGAATCGAGATAGTTCGCACTGACTCCGTCAGCTCCCGCAGAATCGTATGCGGTGACCCAGTAGTATGAACCGCTCACGGCGTTGTCGTAATCGTAGGAAATACGGTAGCGGTGTCCTGCCTGCAGATTCACGGTCTGCGGAACAGTCCGGTAGACAAGACCGCCGTTTTCTTCATGGCTCTTCAGCGACCAGTGTCCCGCGATCGCATCATCCGTCGTCTTCCGCGAACGATCGGGAAGGACTCCGCCTCGTTGAGTGTAGGGAGCATTCAGCGAGGCCAGAACTGTGCGCGGGTCCGTGATATTGCCGGCGTCGCCCTTGACGAAGGGGCCCCAGCCTTCCGCAATATTCTCGAAGTCCTCAAATACTGTCGTCACGGGCTTGTCTCGAGTAGCCCCCAAGTCCCCATTTCGCTGCTGCGATCCGGCGCTTGTCACGCCATCTCCCGAGGCGGAAATAGTAACCTTGCGAGTCTTTCCATCGTTGATCTGGACCCACGCGCTGCCCTGGTAGGTTCCCGCGTTCAGGGTCATCTCTTGGGATAGAGAGGCCTTGCCTGCACCCAGCTGTGCGACAGGATCACCGTGGGGATCCTTCACGACGCTGACTGAACCAGCCGTTGTGTAGCCGCTCAGACTTCCCGAGTTGAATCCAGGATCAGCGAAGACGGTTCCTGCACCCCATGCCGGGGTCGAGACGGCTGCGGGAGCATTTTCTGGAACCAGCACGAAGGCCGTGTGGTCGCGATCGCCTTCAGCCACTCCGTCATAGACCGAGGCCGGGATGGTGATCTTTCCGCCGGAAACAGCCAGATCAGTGACCTTCACGCGTCCTTGATCGGTGAGTCGGTAGAGAGCCAGAGACCCAACACCTTGGTACGACTTGGTGAGAGTCCACTCCGTCGCAGTTCCAGCGGGGTTGTAGTAGTACAGGCGATCTGCCCCGGCAGAAGTTCCGTTGTCCTTCCACGGCAAGAGGTAGCTATCGCCTCGAAGAACTGTTGCTCCGTCGTAGACAAATTCACGCGAGGAAGACATGTCTGCCTGGATCGTTCCAACAACGTAACTAGCCTCTGTTTGAGCAGTAACCGCCGTCGACCCTGAAGCCACCGTTCCATTGGCAAATGTGTAGGTGTGCTTCGTCTTTCCGTCCCCTGCATCCGCGGTGTCGTAGCGCATGATGCGAGAGTTCTGGAGGAACTTGCTGGGCAGGTTGTTTGACCAAATATTGCGATAGAACGCGTCTTGGTCTTGGTGGCCGGTCCAGCCTTCGAACTCGACAATCTGGGGGTAGCCCAAGACAACGTTCGGGTTCCAATTGTCCTTATTCGCATTGTCGACGAAGCGGATGACCTGGGAGTTCAAGCCCTTGTTGGTTGCACCACCGTAGTGCTCGTCATTCGACCAGTGTGACCACAGCGAGTGCCTCTCGAAGCGGTCTGCCCATTCAGATCCGACTTCCCATCCCATCTTGTTGAGTTCGTTGCCCAAGCGGTCAGCTTGCCAGCCCGAACCGTAGTAGACGTCGATGTAGATCCAGCGGAAATTCGGGTACTTGCTTAAGGGGAATTGATTGCGCAGTTCCTGGAAGCGATTGACAGCGCCGCCATTGCCCAAGTCGTCACGCTGATTGACGTAGTAGGACTGGTTGAGCCAGTTCCACCCGCGGCCACCGGTGAAGGGAAGAGAACTGAAGGAGTTTGCTTCCGGGTAGGCCTCGGTCGTATTGACGTGAACGCCGTAGATCGCATTGACATCCTTCGTGCTGGTGAAGAGGGTACCGAAGTCTGCCTCGCCACCGGCGCGAGTATTGATGTTGCCGCCGTAGTCCATGTGGCCCGAGTCGTGACCTTCAGAGGCATAGCCCTTGACCATGACGCGCTGCCCCAGGCCGTCAGTCGCAAGGCTCACGCGCTTGACGTCATCAGCGATCTGGAGGAAGGGATGGGTTGCGGCCGAACCGAAATCGAAGGGAATGTGGGTGACAACCCACTTATGATTGTCGGCTGCGCCGGTGATCTCGGGAGAGATATCCGCATAGGCAACTGCGGCATCTTGCCAATCAACGCCGCCGAAGAGTTCGCGTCTCCTGTGAAGACAAGTGTCGTGTAGGGACGTTCTTCGTCCCCAATAGCATCCGTCGCGGCCTCGGAACGGTAGGTCCACTGACCATTTTGCGCGATCAGAGTCTTGATGCCGTTTTGTTCGATGACTTGGCGCTTCCACCTGGAATTCCAGTTGTTTTCATAGCCGTGGGGCTGGTCGTAGGTCGCGTTGGTTTCCATACCGACGGCGACCTTATTGGTGTTGACCATGAGGTAGGCGCTGGGTTGTTCGTAGTAATCAATGGGCGTCGAGGCAGTGATGCTGGCAAAAGTATCGTCAACACCCGCATAGGAGTCGCCATTGGCTGCGCCTCGGGAGACTCCCGTGATGCCACATGCGTATGCTCCGCCTTGGTCTGCATTTACTGAGACGAGGCCGTGGCCGGGAATTTCCACCGTGTGCGCGCCGCTCATCTCAGTGATGCGGAAGGTCAAAGTCGGTCGCTTTGCGCCCTCCGTTCCTTGGGAGCGGGAGGTGATTTCCTGTACCTCGATCTCGGCTTTCATCGTGATCTCAGTGCCGACGAAAGTTACCGTGTAGGCGACTTTCTGGTCGGAAACACGCTGCGCTTCAACAGTGTCGACGGTGTATTGGTTTCCGTCGATCGTGACCTGGTGAAGCGTTTCCGTGCGGCCGCCAACGGGGTTTCCCGCGAAGGTATATCCGGTGACCTGTGGGAATTCGTGCGAGACCGTTGCACGAAGTTGTCCCGCGCTAATGGTCGTGGGCGCGTTGAGAATAACGGGGGTATCTGTTGCACCTTCAGTAGCATGTGCAACCGCTGATCCCGGAAGGGACAAGGCGAGTGCCCCAAGGATGGCCAGGGGTCGCCAAAAGACGCGTTTGTCTATCATCGTGTCGGGCTCCTTTGCCTAGACGTGACTCATCTATCTTCCAGCGAACATTCATCAAATGCAAGGAGTTTTTGAGAGGTATTTGTTCCACAGGCGGAGCACAGCTTGTCCATAATCCCTACAGAAACTGGCCGTGAATTCTAGGGGCATGAACAAGAATGACTTCCCCGCTCCGGCCACTCCTTCAGCCGATGACCTTGCCCGCTCTTTCGCTGCCCGCCAGCAGGCAGCCACCGCCCAGGCCACTCACGCAAGCTCGGCCTCGGCAGAACACAATGCTCCTACCCAATGCACCCGACCCGCGAAGCGTCGCCGCAAGGGACTGCGCAACGGAATCATCGCGGGTGCAACCGCGATCACGCTGGCTTTGGGTGGTACCACCGCGTGGGCCCTCAACCGCTACGTGATCGACCACGTTGAAGTCACCAGTGCTTCTTCGTACGAGGCCGCGCAGGGCAACGCGCAGACAACTTCTCTGAACACGGATAGCGCAACGATCACCTCGGATACCTACACGAACGGAAACACCAAGATCTCCGTCAAGCAGGTCCAAAACAACGGCGTCACCTATTACGTCGCCGATGTCCAGCTCTCCGACGCGACTGCTCTGCGTTCCGCTTTCGCAAACGATCAGTTCGGTGCGAATATCACGGACCTGGTGTCCTCGATCGCAACGGATAACAACGCCGTCTTCGCCATTAACGGCGACTACTACGGTTTCCGCTCGACGGGCATCGTGATCCGAAACGGAACGATCTACCGCGATAGCGGCGCTCGTCAGGGCCTAGCCATCTACAAGGACGGCACGATGAAGGTCTACGACGAGACTTCGACCAACGCTCAAACCCTGGTCAACGAGGGCGTGTGGCAGACTCTTTCCTTCGGTCCGGCTCTTTTGCAGGACGGCCAGGTGATCAGCGGAATCGACAACCTGGAGATCGATACCAACTTCGGTAACCACTCCATCCAGGGCAATCAGCCGCGAACCGCAATCGGAATCATCGACGACAACCACTTTGTCTTCGTCGTTGTGGATGGACGTTCTCGCACGTCAAGCGGCGTAACGATGAGCGGCCTGGCCGAAATCATGCAGAGCCTGGGCGCAAAGACCGCCTACAACTTGGACGGCGGCGGCTCTTCTGAAATGTGGTTCAACGGCCAAGTCGTCAACAACCCCTCTAACGGTGGCGAACGCGCTACCTCCGACATCATCTACATCACGAAGGGAGCTTGAGCCATGTACGTGTTAATTCCTGCTTACCAACCGGATGCACGGTTGCCGCGTCTCATCCTTGAACTGCACCGAGCTGATTCAGCAATGCGCATTGTTGTGGTCGATGACGGTTCCGGCGAAGAATACCGGGAGATCTTCGATGCCTCGCGTACTGCAGGCGCCCACGTCATCTCCTACGAAGGTAACCGCGGTAAGGGCTACGCACTTCGAGCTGGTTTCACCTACATTTATGACCACGCCCAAAGCCTCGGAATCAATGATTGCGTTGTGACTGCAGACGCCGATGGCCAACACACACTGGTGGATATCTTCCGCGTGGGCCAGGCCTGCGCGACGTCCAATCAGAGTGTGCTGGGCGTCCGCGAGTTCGTCGGTCATGTTCCGGCGCGTTCGAGGATTGGAAATAGTGCGACCTCTGGGCTCTTTTGGCTTGCAACCGGCTGGAAGCTCAAGGACACCCAGACTGGACTCCGTGCCTTCCCGATTGATCTTTTGCCGACCTTGATCGATATTGAGGGCGATCGTTATGAGTACGAGCTCCGCGTCCTTTTGCAGCTTGCGAAGTACCGTCATCCAGTGACACAAATCCCGATTGAGACGATTTACGAGGCCGGAAACCCGACCTCTCACTTCCGTCCGCTGCAAGATTCCGCGCGAATTTGGGCCCCGCTCCTGAAGTTCGCTGCCTCGTCTGGAATTGCGACCATTATCGACTACGTTTTGGTTCTTCTCCTGAACGCGATCACGGGTACTTTGCTCTTCCCCGTTGTTGCTGCTCGTTTGGTCAGTGCTTCGGTGAACTTCGCAGTGAATCGTCACGTTTTCGAGGCCAAGGGAACCTCCCTGCGCCGCAGCGCTATGCGTTACGCGTCTCTGGCCCTTGCGGTCGTCGCCGGCTCCTACATCATGCTTTCCGTGATGACGAGCGTGGGGGTGCCGCTATGGCTGGCAAAGATCATCGCTGACACGACGATGTACCTGGTCTCCTACTCCGCGCAGAGCCGCTATGTCTTCGCTCCGGAGAAGGAGACAGCTGCCGGGCAAGAAAACACTTGTGGTCGCTCTGCCTCTGTCCAAGCCGTAGCTGTGGATCTGCAGGATTCCAAGCCCGAGGCCTCGCTTCCGGCCCCTGCAACGCCCACGTCGGCAGCTGTGCACTCATTACGCGCACGTGCTGCAGTGGGTTCACATAACGATACATTTCGCTTGAGCCGCGCCTCCTAAAGGAGCCCTCGCGCGCTATCCTCAATGGCATAACTTTGGCTCATGTCCACGCACCAATTAAGGAGCACCCATGCGTATCGAGATTCTGAATACGCTTCCCGATTCTTCTCACGATCAGGTTCACGAGGCCTTCGACCGTTTGCTTCCGCAGCTGTCGTCCTCTGCGCAGCCCTTGTCCGTGGAGCAGATTGAGGAGCTTTTTGACCAAGAGTGCCTGCACCTAGTGTGCGCCGTTGATGATGAGGAGAAGATCGTGGGGATGCTCTCCCTGGTCGTCTTTGATATCCCAACGGGAAGGCGCGCGTGGATTGAAGATGTTGTAACGGATCAGGCCGTGCGCGGACAGGGCGTTGGTCAAAGTCTTGTGGAAGCCGCAGTTGACCACGCCAAGGCGTTGGGGGCTCGGACAGTCGATCTGACATCCCGGCCGACGCGAGAGGCGGCGAACCGCCTCTACCGTCGGGTTGGTTTCCTTCAGCGCGAAACCAACGTCTACAGGAAGTCGTTCTGACCGTGTAGACCCAGAATGTGGGGTGGGGCAGCTTAGGCTGCCCCACTTTTCTTTTAGAGAATCGTGTCGGAGATGACGTTCAGGATTCTCAGTAAGGTGTCGCGGTCATTGCCGTCTACCGCACTGAGAAGCCCGCTGCGGACTGCGTTTGCGAAGACACTATTAGCGGCCTCGTAGGCCTTGCGCCCCTCGGGGGTGAGGCACACAAGAACGGAACGTCGATCCGTTGACGATCCTTCTTTACTGATGAAGCCCTTTGCGACAAGACGGGAGATCGCGCGGCTGGTTCCAGAGCGCGTTAACGAGACAAGAGCCCCAAGCTCTCCAGAACGCATGGGCTGTTCTCCATTAGCAAGCTCATCGAGCATTTCAAACTCGATTAAAGCCAAAGGAGCGCTCTTGCTAATTTCGGAACCCAAGGCGCTCTGAACAGCACGCGTAACAGAACTCCACGCGTGCCAAAGCTCAGCTTCGCTCTCATCGAGGAGAGTCTCATTGCTTTGAGTAATCACCCTTTTAATTTATCAGCCTCAGAGAAATAAAACTACCCTCTGACCTGCGCAAATGAGCAAATAAACCGAACGGATTTTCATCGAATTATTACGAAGTAATATGATCTGACAACAATTGCATCTAAATAATTGAACAAAGCTGTTTTAGTGTCATCTCGCCTTTACTGAAACGAAGCGGGAACCAATATATGCGACTCAATATTTGCCATTGCACATATGTCCACCCGTTCCTGAATAAAATGTGCAGCGTAAAATGCAGGTATGACACCACGACTTGAGTCTAAAAATCCAGAACTCGACTCCAATACTCTTGATTATCTCCATTTCCTAGCTGATTCCCCGACGCCCTATCACGCGGCTTCCCTTGTCGCTCAGCGCCTCGAAGACGCGGGATTCACCCGCCAAAGCGAAACAGAACCCTGGGACGCAAGCCCCGGTGGACATGTTATGGTTCGCGGCGGAGCCGTCATGGCATGGGTGGTTCCCCAGAACGTCACCGATGCGACCGGATTCCGAATTGTCGGAGCACACACAGACTCCCCCGCTTTCACCCTTAAGCCCTCACCTCAGACCACAACAAGCGACGGCTGGGGACAGATCGAGGTCGAAGTCTACGGCGGGATGATCATGAATTCCTGGCTCGATCGCGAACTATGCGTTGCGGGTCGACTGATCATGGCCTCGGGAGAAGAACTCCTGGTCCGCACAGCACCACTGGCACGCATTCCTCAGCTCGCAATCCACCTCAACCGAGGCGTCAACGAGTCTTTGCACCTCGACCCCCAGAAGCATCTGCACCCCGTATGGACGGTCGACACCCCAGATGCCTCGCTGATGGACACCATCGCCCGCGCTGCTGGTCTGGAAAACGCAAACGAGGTCGTTTCTTTCGACCTGATCTGCACACCCTCACAAGGTCCCGCAACCTTTGGCTCGGAGGCACAATTTGTTGCCGCTGGACGCCAGGACAATCTCTCTTCGGTCCATCCTGCATTGACGGCACTGGAAGACATTGCAGGGATGGGCATTCCTGAAGGCGGAGACATTATTGTCTTGTCCTGCTTCGACCATGAAGAAGTAGGTTCCGAATCGCGCACAGGCGCGGCCGGCCCGATCCTCGAAGACGTTTTACGTCGCACTGCTTGGGCGCTTGGACGCGATGAAGACGGCTACGCGCGCATGATTGCTTCGTCTACTTGCGTGAGTGCCGATGCTGCGCACTCAGTGCACCCGAATTACCCCGAGGTGCACGATCCTTCGCATCACCCGGTCATGGGCCGCGGCCCGGTCATCAAGATCAACGCGAAGCAGCGCTACGCAACGAACGGAGTGGGTATCGCCCTGTGGAAGCGTGCATGCAAACGTGCAGGAGCCTCTTCACAGGACTTCGTGTCAAATAACGCCTCACCCTGCGGAACAACGATTGGCCCAATCACCGCAACGCGTCTGGGTATCGAGACCGTTGATGTGGGTGTTGGATTGCTCTCCATGCACTCGGCTCGCGAGATGAGCCACGTCCAAGATCTTCTTGATCTTCGCAAGGTGTTGGCTGCCTACTGGCTTGGCGCCTGATTGATTGACATGCCGTGGTGCCCGGGTGAGTTCTCACCCGGGCACCACATTTTAGTTAAACGCAGCAGCGAGCTCGCCGCTCAGAGCGCGCGCAATCGTCCGCTTGAAGCGTTCATTCATCGGCGGAAGCTCATCGCCTCGAACAAAAGCAGCTTGAGTATTTTCCCCATCGGCCGGGAAGGGTTCTCCGTCCTCCCACTCGCAAGCAAACGCCAAGTCAAGGTAGGTTGTTTGGTCCCCATTCTCATAGATCACAGGACCTACGACTTCGACGCTGATCAGACGCTGTGCACGTGCCTTGCAGGCCGTCTCTTCGAGGATTTCGCGACATGCGGCCTGAGCAGGCTCCTCTCCCGGATCGATAATCCCGGTCACCGGCGTCCACTGATGGTTGTCTGCGCGTTGGACGACCAAGATTTCGACGGAAGCGGGGTCGATGGGAGCATTCCAATCGACACGAAGGCCATCGCGGCCTCGAAGAACGACCGCAGTGCAGCCCGAAAGCCAGAGCGGGGAATTGCCCACATGCTTACGGAGTTCGAGAATAAAGTCCGGTGTACCCACTGATCCTCCTACTCACAGTGTCCAGATAAATGGCACTAAGAAAATCTTGACGATGATCGCGAAGGCGAACAATGTCGCGTACGCAGCCTCGATTCGTTCATCGGCCACGCGCGCATCGGCAGCCTGCAAGACTGCCGGCTGGCCCAAGAAGCCAGCGACAGCGCCCGCGCTACGAGGCGCAGACAAGCCCAGGAAGCGGCCTGCGATCGCCTGCGCGACGCAACATGCCGCAACGATGATCAGCGCGAGGAGAGCTGCTTTCCACCCTTGGGGGCTGGCTAGGAGCTCAACGAAAGCTGGGCCGGCGTTGAGGCCCAGGGCCGCCAAGAAGAGCATGAGGCCAATGGAACGAATCGTGATGTTCGCCGAGGCCGGCAGGGTCCATACCAGCGGGCCTGTGCGACGAAGCGCGCCAAGGAGCATACCGACAATAAGCGGGCCCGCAGCTGAGCCCAGCTGGAAGGTTGCTCCTCCAAACATGGGGAAGGGAATTGCCCCGAGCGCCATTCCCAGAACCATGCCGATTCCAAAGGCCATTCCATCGACTTCACTCACGCGACGCTCGGAGTCGCCGAGGAAGCTCTGGACATTGTCGAGTTCTTCTTGAGGAACAACAACTGCCACATGATCACCAAGGTTGAGCTTGAGGTCATCACTGGCGAGCAAGTCCAGATCGCCGCGTCGAACTCGCGTAATAGCAGCGCCGAAGCGGGTCGCCATATTGAGTTCCGCAATCGATCGACCGGCAACATCTGGGCTGGAGACGACGATGCGCTCGAAGGCAACGTCTGAGCGATCATCGGCCAAGTGCGCCTCGGTCTGGACACCAAGTTGCTCGACAACTTCTGCAATTGCCGAAGATCCGCCAACGAGAACAACCAGATCTCCCTTACGTAATTCCTCGCCGGGGATCAACACTCGCGTACGACCCTCGCGCTGCAGGTAGGACATGCGGACACGTCCTTCTCGCCAGGCGGGGATCTTTCGGGTTGTCACAGCCCGCTCGACGCGGACGGTTACAGCGTCTAATCCCGCACCCGCGAGTGAAGGGGTGTCTTTTTCGCCGAGCCACTTGCGCGTCACTGTCATCGTGACGACGATGATGCCGACGATCACACCGATGGGGTACCCGAAAGCGTAGCCCACTGCAGCATCCGGGCTTCCACTGACGCGCGTGGCCGCGTCGAGTGCAGGTGCCGCGGTCAGTGCGCCCGTGTACAAACCAGTGACGAGGCCTTTGCCCAGTCCCAGGAAATGGCCACCCACCCAGGCAATGACAGCTCCGACGATACAGATAATGGTCGCAGAGCCCAGGAGAGAACTCTGGCGCCGCAGATCAGCGAAAAATGTCGATCCTGCGGCAATACCCACGGTGTAAACGAAGAAGGCCAATCCAATTTGTTGAATAATCGCGGTCCCATGCCCTGCTTCGGGACTATATGCAGAGACCAAGAGACCAACAAAGAGAGCCCCGGCCGCACCAAAGCGGAAGGGCCCGACACGAATCGCCCCTAAAATAGCTCCGAGTCCAACGACAAGGAAAAGAGTCAGAAGATGGTTTTGTGCGAGGAATTGGGCCATAAGGACTAAGGGTAGCTTCCAGTGGAGAGGAAACCCAGAATATTGCGAGATAAGAATAGATACAGTGGCGAGTAAGACACTCTCGCATCCAGAATGTTCACAGTATTTACACAGCATGTTACCGTTCAATAAAGGACGACGTATAGGAAGGATCCCGCCATGACAAATCCGCAGCCGGGTTGGTACCGCGATCCCTCGAACTCCTCCCAGCTGAGATGGTGGGACGGATCGCAGTGGACCAGCTATACACAGGCAGCAACCGGTGCCACAAACGGCACGACCCCTGCAGGTAGAGTAACGACCTCGTCGTCCGCCTACAGCGCTGTGCCCGCTCACCCATCAGCTTCAACGACCGGCTCTGCACAGGCACAGTACCCATCCGCTCAGGCTTCAAGCGCACAGCCCCAGGCACCCTTTGCGCAAGTGCGTCCTTCTTCCGCGCAGCCCCAGGCACCCTTTGCGCAGGCTCGCCCTGCGCCCGCGCCAGCCCAAGCACCTCTCGCGCAGCCCCAGGCGCGTCCTTCTTCCGCACAGCCCCAGCCTCGTTACACTGGCGCACCCCAGGCGAGCGTTCCTGGCGCACCCCAGGCGAGCGTTCCTGGCGCACCCCAAGCGGGCTACTCAGCGGCGCCAACGCGGCCTTCCTACGCCTCGGCGCCGCAGCCTGCGTACGCCTCGACAACACAGCCCGCGTACGGGTCGAGCAGCACATCTAGCTTCCCCGGCGCGCCCGCGGCCCCCATGGCGCCTGCTCGCCCTGCGAAGCCCGCAAAGCCCAAGAAACCCTCCGCATGGACGGGTAAGCAAAAGTTCCTCACCGTCATGTACGTGCTTTTGACGGTTGCTTTTACTGTTTCTGGCTTCGCACTCATGAATTCTGCGCAGCACAATCAGGACCGCGCCTCAATCCTTGACGCTCAAATTCAGCCGCTGCGTCAAAGTGTCGCGGAACAGCAAAAGAAGCTTGACGCATTGAACAAACAGCTGGAAGGGTCGGGCAAGTGAGCAGCATGAATCCCCAGGCAACAGGTGAATCCACTCAATCCGAGAAGCCGCAGGAAACGAAGGCTCCCTCTTCGAAGATGCCGAAGCGTGTCGTGAGAATTACCGCGGCACTATGCGCTATCAGCTTGATTTGGGTAGTTGTCACACTGGTTCAAGCCCTGCTCGCTTACCAGAAGGTCAGCTCCCTGAGTTCAGAGACCAGTGATCTTCAATCGCAGTCAGCGTCGATTGAGCAACAACTCACTGAAACGCAACAGAAAGCAGCCACGGCTCGAGTACAGCCGTGGTGCGATTCGGTCACCCCAGCATCTGCCAGTGATGCAGGCAAGATCCAAGACCTCCTCAAACAGTTGAAGACCGTTGATCCGAAGGGCGAATATGCAGAGCAAGTCTGCCCCAACAAGGTCAAGGCATTCACCATTAATGAGGATTACTCCAAGCTACAAGCCTCCTTGGAGGACATCAGCGTCAAGTGCGAAGCTGACGGCAACCACGTGAGGATTTCGGGCGAACTCAAGAAGTACAAGGGCCCGAAGGAAGCAACGAGCTCAATGAAGAAGTCGAACCTCACCCTCACGATCACTTCATCGCTTGAAGGAACCACTGATACTGCGAAAACCCAAGCAAAGATTGAGGGAATCAATCCGGGTGAATCGAAGCAATTCAAGGCAGAAGCTGATCTTCCGGCGAAGGCTCTGACCTGCCGAGTATCCGCGGTGTCCTGGTGGCCCGCTGATTTGAAGTAAGGGCGATCGAGTATTTTGGGCGGCATCTTCGCGGTGCCGCCCAAAATACTAGTTGGGGGTATGCGTATCGCATACCCCCAACTACTCGTTTAAAGAGAAAAACGCTTAAAGCGCGTTCTTCTAGTTCCTTGCGATGGCCTCGCGCACCAAAGGAATCAGTCCTTCGCGCGAGGGATCCAAGGCCTCGGCGCGGAATTGTTCGCGATCGGCACCCTCAAAGGAGGCTGCTGTCTGCGGATCCTGATCCTTGGGGATCGAGAAACCGAAGACAATGACGTCGACGACCTTGCGGATCGGGATCTGGTTTGCCTCTGCGGAGTCATTGACGCTTCCCAGAGCCTCAAGGTAGAAGATCGAGAGGATCTCACCCATGATGTTCGTCGGCAGAAGCGGCTTGCGCCCCATACGCTCGAGGGCAGACTCCAGCATGCCGGTGACAAAATCAGCCAGCTGGTTACGCTGACTTCCCGGAATGCCGCTTGCCTCGGGGTTACGCATCTGGAAAAGACGGTATTCCATAAGGAGGATGTAGGCGGTGCGCCCCTGAGTTGCCAGGCTTTCCAGCGTCGCAACGATGCTATCGAGGTCCAGCGGGCCTTCGATTGAATCAAAAGCCTGCGTCATCTCGGTCAAAAGTTGCGTCGAATATGCGATGAAAGCGTCCTCAAGGAGCTCATTCATATTCGAATAGTTCGAATAGAATGCACCACGTGTATAGCCCGCACGACCAACAACTTCATCAATTTTTGTTCCCGCAAAACCGCGTTCAACAAGAATTTCCACTGCTGCGTCAACGAGGCGCGAGCGCGTGAGTGCACGGGCTCTGCTTTCGCCCTCCGCGCGTTTCTTAGTCACAGCCACCTCCACGATTAAAGAATTACTGGGCACAGCATAGTCACTTTTTCGTTGATTTTCTCAGCCAAAATCACAGTTTAGAAACTTCTTCACCATTTAGTAAAGGAATGAAAAGTAATTTCAACGGTCGAAGAACCTATCATGTCTTTAAGATCATAAAAATATGTGGAGTATTCATCATGGCCCCCAGCATTAAGCATTTGCCCTTGATTTCCGGACACAGCATTCCCCAATTCGGCTTTGGAACGTACAAGCTCGTCGGCGAGGAGGCTTATCACGGGGTGCTCGACGCACTCGAGCTCGGCTACCGCCACATCGACACCGCACAAATGTACGGAAACGAGGCCGAGGTGGGCCGCGCCATCGCGGACAGCCCCGTGGCGCGCGAGGAAGTTTTCGTGACCTCGAAGCTCAATAATCCCAACCACGAACCCGATGTTGCGCGCGCGAGCCTTGAGCGTTCTTTGGAGGAACTACAGCTGGACTACTTGGACTTGTTCTTGATCCACT
>ERZ773180.879-NODE-879-length-16311-cov-3.275714_pt1 | contig 16311 bp, 14 predicted proteins | sample MGYA00511080_ERZ773180 | MGnify/ENA primary metagenome ERZ773180 (study PRJEB29015, sample SAMEA2738175) | human oral metagenome | biome: human oral; feature: human-associated habitat; material: saliva | place: China | collected 2178 ...
AATTTGAGACAAGCATATTGCTTACAACGACAAAAGCCAAAGTCGCACTTGAGAACACGAATACAGCAAGCACCACAAGTATCCATACCGGTATTTTACTTTTTGGAGGCTTAGGTGCGGCATTTTTATTCATGTTATTATTCACTGCGGGAGCAGACTGCTGACCGGCGTTGGAATTATTTGTAGCCGGGCTTACCTTAGGCGGCTCCGGTGTAGCGAATACTGCGAGCACATCCTCAGGTATACGGGTACCGTCATAAGTACAAAATGTTTCACTCCTGCTAAGTACCTTATTACAGGTAGGACAGCGTGGTATCCTGCCACCGCAACCCAAGCAATATTTTGCATCGTCAGCTATTTCTTTTGAGCATATAGGACACTTCATAATTTTCCTTCCTTTATCACTTATTTTATATAAGAGTTCGGATCTGTATCAACTACCCTTTCAATTTATAAAATCATCTTACATTACCCCATATTCTATAACCGAAAGATGATGTGAAATCCGAGGGATCATCCGCTCTCTTTTATCCGAAAAATATAGACCCTTCATAATTTTCCGGAAAAGATTCGTTACAAGCTATAATCTGAGTAAATTGACCGCTATAGTAAAAAATATCAACAAACTCATGGCATCAACCAGTGTACTTATAAGCGGTGCCGCCATGATAGCCGGGTCAAGCTTTAATTTCTTTGCAAGTACAGGCAATACGCCTCCGGCAAGGTTCGCAAGCATAACTGTAATGAACATGCTGAGGGCAACTGTGATACCCACAAGATATTTACCCGGATACTGCACAACTATCTTGATAAAGTCAATGATCGCAAGGACCAGACCTACCACTATAGCCACTCTGAACTCTTTCCAAAGTACCTTAAGAGCGTCTTTAAGCTCTATCTCACCTACCGCCATACCTCTTATCACCATGGTGGATGACTGTGAGCCGGCATTACCTCCGGTATCGGTAAGCATAGGTATAAATGATACCAGAATAGGCATAGCCGATATGGCTTCCTCAAATCTGCTGAGTATTCCGCCTGTGATCATAGCACTTATCATCAGGAATAAAAGCCATGTGATACGGTTTTTCGCTATTTCAAAAACACTTGTCTTAAGATAGGGCTTTTCTGACGGGTTCATAGCAGCCATCTTCTCAAAGTCTTCCGTAGTCTCTTCTTCCATAACATCCATAGCATCGTCTATGGTAACTATTCCGACAAGTCTGTTGTCATGGTCAACTACCGGAACCGACAAAAAACCGTATTTATTGAATATCTTTACGATATCCTCTCTGTGATCCAGGGTGTCAGCCTTGATCACCTTGGTGTCCATAATGTCTTCTATAAGAACCTCGTATGAACTCATGAGCATTTCTTTGACTGTAACGACACCCTCCAAAACTCTGTAATCCCCCATAACATAGCAGGTATATATGGTTTCTTTGTCCGTGCCGTATTTTCTTATATAGTCAAATGCCTCCTTGACCGTCATAGTCTTTTTTAAGCCTATAAACTCCACCGTCATGATACTTCCGGCGGAATTTTCCGGATATTTTAAGATCTCGTTGATCTGCTTTCTCGTATCCGCCGTAGCATTTTCAAGTACTCTTACTACCATCGCCGGAGGCAGCTCTTCAAGCATATCGACCGCATCGTCTATAGAAAGATCTTCTATGATATATTGCAGGTCGCTGTCACTCATTCCGTTTATGATATGCTCCTGTACTTCGGAGTCCAGTTCGGCAAATACATCAGTAGCTATAGCCTTTGGCAAAAGTCTGAAGGCAAGACAGGCATTTTCCGAATCAAGTTCATCTATAAATTCGGCTATATCCGCCTCATTTATATCTACAAGAGCTTTTTTGAATTCCCTGTAGTTTTTTTCCTTAAGCAGTTCAAGGAGTCTTTCAGTCATCATATTCTCTTCCAAATCTTTAAGCCTCCTTCTACTTTAATCCATCAAGCAGCCTTACAGCTATTTGAAAATATATCATCAGGCTTAATGCATCGACTATAGTTGTTATAAGCGGTGCCGCCATAAGAGCCGGATCGCCCTTTAAAAGCTTTGCTATAAGCGGAAGCACTCCGCCCACTATCTTTGCCATAATGACAGTACCGAGCAAAGTGAGCATGACCGTTAGCGCTATCATATATTGTCCCGGATACATAATGACAAGTCTTATAAAATTAACTATTCCAAGCACAAGTCCCACAAGTAGAGACACCATGCCTTCCTTCATTATGACCTTGAACGCATCTTTGGGCTCTATCTCGCCTACCGCCATACCTCTTATGACCATAGTTGAGGACTGTGAACCGGCATTACCGCCGGTACCCATTATCATAGGAACGAAAGTTACCAGTATGGGCAACACAACGAATGCTCTCTCATAATTACTTAAAATACCTCCTGTAAGCATGTCACTTATCATAAGAACTACCAGCCAGGTGATACGGTTTTTGGCAAGCTCCATAACACCTGTCTTAAGATATGGCTTTTCAGACGGCAACATAGCTGCCATTTTTTCGAAGTCCTCGGTATCCTCTTCCTCCATGACTCCTACTATATCGTCTATAGTAACTATACCGACCAGTCTGTCTTCGTGATCCACTACCGGCAATGATAAAAAGTTATATTTATTAAATATGTCTACTACCTCTTCTCTGTCTTCGGTAGTGACCACCTTAATAACCTTGTCATCCATTATATCTTCTATTTTTTTATCATACGGATTCATAAGAAGCTCTTTTACCGTAAGAACACCCTCAAGTACACGGGTACGATCCATAACATAACAGGTATATATCGTTTCCTTATCTATACCGTGTTTTCTTATATATTCAAATGCTTCTTCGACCGTCATGTCCTTCTTAAGTCCCACATATTCGGCAGTCATGATACTTCCTACGGAATTCGCAGGATATTTGAGGAATTCGTTGATAAGCTTTCTGGTATCCGATGTGGCACTTTTAAGTACTCTCTTAACTACCCTTGCCGGCAGTTCCTCAAGCATATCTACCGCATCGTCCACATACAGATCTTCTATGATATATTTAAGCTCCGTATCGTTGATACTGTCTATGATACTTTCCTGTTGCTCGACTTCCAGACAGGCAAATACTTCAGTAGCAAGTTCCTTGGGAAGCATACGAAATACAATAAGAGACTTTTCATTATCAAGCTCTTCCATAAAAGTAGCAATATCAACTTCGTTCATATCGCAAAGTTCTTTTTTAAGTTCTCTGTACTTCTTCGACTCAAGAAGCTCAATAAGAAGCTCATGTACTCTCTCGTTGTCCATAATCATCACCTGCCTTTCCGTAAGTACTGTGTAACATATTGTATAATTGATACAATTGTTATTAATATAAAAATATATTAATATAATTTTTAGATTTTATCAAGCTAAAGCGGATTTGTATTTGGTTTTTTTGACAATATAACTTCCCACGATTCATGCGGATCCGCTTAAATATAAACACTTCTTACTTCGGTATCAGTATCACCCTTACTTATAGTAATGTAAGAGACAGATCATGCAAATATGTACAGGATTCAAAAAAACACCGGACTGTTTCTGTCGATTTTTAAGTACCGAGTCGCTTCATCCTAAATAGGGATATACCCACTTAAAGCAATAAAGTACATAAATGATCGGTAGAATAAGTCCGGTGATCAAAAAACATACCGAGAACTTGCTTAGCTGCAGCTTACCTTAGAGTAGCTGAGCATACCGGTTGTCCGGCATGCAATATCTTTGTCGAAACCGTATTAAAAGTGATGAGAGCATGATAGAAATAATGCATATTGTACAACAAACGGCTTATATCACAAAATAGCCCTTACTAATATTCCGATACCAATATATCTCCGCCCTCATATTCGGCAAGAAAAATATCTTTGATATTCTTATGCCCCTGCTTTTGGAGGGTTTCTTCAAGCCAAGCCTCATCTTTTCCTATGACATCCAATACATCCTTTTGAACCCGTCCGTCCGTTATTATTGGAAATTTCGGATTTTGTTCACCGTATTTTACTATTATGAACTGACCGTTTTGCTCCAAAATAGCTCTTTTGACCTCATGCACATAACAGATATTATTCGATCTTAGCTTAAATGCCACATCATGGGCATTAAGTCCTGCTTTCCTGCAGTTTTCCACAACAAGCTTACCCTGATTGATTATAAGTATCGGACCTCCGTCAAGCATTTTCTTGATAAATAAATTATTGGTCTTGATCCACTTAAGTACCAGTATTAAAATACACCATATTATCAATATCAGACTGTATTGCAATACGGAAATGCTACTGTTATATATAGGTCCTCCTATGATACCACCGAGTACATAATTTTGTATCTGATCGCTTGCGGAAGTTGGAGCAAGATTACCCTTTCCGCTTATATTTATAACTATTGCAAGTGATAATAATCCTATTGCAAGCTTGATCGCTACATCTACATAAAAACCAGGCATGATATTATTCCTCCACTAATGAAATATTAGAACCCTTAAGTTCAACCGGTTCAAGCACATAATCACTGTCATTTACCAATAAGACCCTGTAAAAAGAACCCTTAACACTTATCAAAGGCTCGCCCTTCATCAAGGTAGTATTAATATATACATCCTTGGCATCAACATCAAGTGCCTTGGCTATATGCTCCACGGATTTGAGTACGGCTATCGACTGCTTACTTGTATTTTCCAGGTCTATGGCTTTATTGACCTGCAAAAGCCCCATAAAAATCATACAAAACAGAGAAATAAGTGCAAACTCCCTGTATTTGGTATCTCTTTTATTTCGATAATATCGTACCAGGCTGAAAATTAAAACCACAAAAATAATGCATATAATGATCATGTGCATCTTATTCAAAGCGGTATTTCTTCGAAGAAGATATTCGTAGGAATAGAACTTCATGGCTTAAGACCTCTCTTTAAGAATATTTATATGTTGGTTCATTATAAGAAAAAAAGCTCAAATATACAATTGTATATTGAGCTTCCTAAAAAATATAATCGATGCGACTGGATTCGAACCAGCGACCTCTGCGTCCCGAACGCAGCGCTCTACCAAGCTGAGCCACGCATCGTATGTAGATATATTATCATACTTTTTTAAAAAATGGTAGAGTTTTTTTATATTTTTTATATAAACTTTATATTCTTATTCGATCTTTATAAGATATAAAAATGAAGAGATACTTGGATATATAGCTATGGATCCCTAAAAAAGTCAGATAGATTTGTTATTTTGTCTTTTAGACGGTCCTACATAAAGTTTCAAAAGTGTTGAGAATTATTTTTTATTGTATTATTTTTAATGCTTATTAGTAAAAATTATTTACAAAATAAGTTCCTTTAATATATAATGGGAATGATTATTATTTAATAATTTTTTATAGCTCATATAAGCTTGATCTAAAGACTTATTAAATAATAAAATGTTATTGAAATACTGTTGTAAAAGTTATTATTAAGCTACTCAGTAACCTTTACAACTTGCTACTTATGTTGAGTATAAAGGAGGAAAATAATGAAAAAGACAAAATTACAAACAATAGGAGCCTTGTTGCTTTCTTGTTGTTTATTAGCAACTTCACCGATATCGTCACCTGGTATCATCAGCTCTTACGCAGCAGGCAGCGTAGCATCTTATCAGCTTGATATCACACCGCCTGCTACACTTCCGACAGTTGATCTTGATGATTATATAACTCTTAAAATTCAAGACGCACTTCTCCATCATAATGAGATCACTGTAGTGGGAACCGCTGAGTTGAATAACAGCAATTGCGACAACCCTATAGTTATAGATATACCAAACGGTAAAAAGGTAATCTGGATGGCAAGTGTTCACAATTCTACAACCTACAATTCTAGTCCAACATTATTGCTAAGATCGAATTATAAGGTGGATTTTGTGATCGCAGGAGGAACATTATCTTCAGTTGAACGTCCGCTCGTATCAACAGATGCATTTTCCTATCTAAATCTTATTATAACAGGAGGTAATATTTATCTGTCCGATCAAAGTGCCGATAATGCTATCTCCCTGTCAGGATACGGTGATTTTCGTATGAGCGGAGGAACTGTAATAAGCCACTCGAGCGAACCTGCTATACGTGTATCACCCCCACCTACAGACCCTTATGACTTTGAGATAACCGGAGGAGTATTGTACAGACAGGGCTCAAAAAACGGAGCCAATGTCATAGATGACGGTACCGGTAATCCCGACAACAATGTTATTCAAATAGACAATGTAGGTGCAATACCTAATGTCCATATAGATGCTTCAAGAGCCAATATAATAACCTGGGACGAGAATTCATATGATGCCGACGGCGTTCCTATCTATGTAACAGGCGGTTATGACAAGAGACATATATTAACTTATCCCGGTTCAGCCACTAAGGTATCATGGACTACAGGAAGCGACGGGAATGCAGCTATAAGTTATGAGACAGCAAGCGGAGAAACAGGTATGATCGAAGGTATTAATGCCGGATCCGATGATGTTAATTTCCCTGCTATACCTACTAATGTGGTATATGATAATACCCCAAAGGGAGTAGAGAACTTTACACATGCCTTTTCCCCAATCAATTTTGAATATACGGGTGTCAACGGAACAAACTATCCCACAAGTCCTACCAAGCCTGTAAATGCGGGAGAATACAAGATCACTACTACTTTACCGAGTGCTTTCCAACATTATCCTGTTGAACTCGGAATATTAAAAATAGCTAAAAGACCTGTTACAATTCAGGTAGCAGATCAAACTATACATAAAGACGCTGCACTTCCGGCATTACCTCAAAGCTTTGCGGACTTTACAGTTCAAAACCTTGTAGCCGGGGATACAGCCCAAGATGCACTTGCGGCTTTACCTACATTTACCTGGAACACGGACGGACATACTCCGGGAACATTTGCAGTAACAACTACAGCACCTATAGCCTATACAGATAATTACGAAGCGGCTACTAACGCTATTACAGGTACACTCACAGTACTTAGTACAACCGCCCCTGCCGCAACTACTCCGGGTACTACTCCCGGCACTCCTGCGGTAACTACTCCCGGTACTCCTGCGGTAACTACTCCCGGTACTCCTGCGGGTACTACTCCGGGTACTCCTGCTACACCTGCTCCGGGTACTCCTGCCGTAACTGCTCCCGGTGCTACAGCGGTAACTACTCCCGGTGCTCCTACCGGCACAGGTGCGGGAATAGCTACACCAAGTACTGCTACACCAAGCACTGCCGGCGTATCAGGCAGATCAAACTCAAGTAGATCCGGCGGATCTGTTTCTTACATAGGCAGAGCCGCTAAGTCTTCAGGCAGCCACATGTCAGGAGTTTGGATACTTGATTCAAAGGGTTGGTGGTTCAAATATTCCGACGGATCATATCCTAAGTACACATGGGCAAGATTAATGTATAACAATAAGATTGACTGGTATTACTTCGATGCCGAAGGTTACATGAAGGAAGGTTGGCAGATGATAAACGACAAGTGGTACTTCTTATATGAAAGAACCGAAGGCAGCGTTATACACGGCGCTATGGCTTATGACACTACTATAGACGGCTACCGTGTGGATTCTAAGGGCGCTTGGATACAGTAAATACTAAATTATACTTTAATAACATCTTTCGGATAAGCGACCTCCAAAAGTCAGACCTAAAAATCTAACGATCGGGAGGTCGTTTTTTCATGGAAAAATATAATTTTGAGTTTAAGAAAATTATTGTTAAAGAATATGTCCGCACCCCCGAGCCAGCGGATGCACCTCCTTGTGATATTGTAATAGTATTTTCATCGCTATTAAATATATCTTTAAAACCGGATGGTAAAATACCACCATTAATAACAGGAAATTCCCCATTTTCTAGCATATCCCTCTTATTAAATTGTTTTCCTTTTAGTATGTAGGCTACCTCTCCCAGCTTACTCCACTCCACCTTCTCATTTTTCAGCATTTCATCTATCTTACTCATTTTTACCTTTTCCACTTTTTGCTATATTTTCTATGTTTTGTATCTCTTCCAAATAGTCTTGTTCTACTTTTGTTAAGGTTTTATTGCTGTATTCTCTGTACTCTTGTTCTACTTTTTTAAGCATTTGCTTTTTTGTTATCTTCCCGTCATCTTTTAGTAATTCTTCTCCTGTTGCCGTTAATATCCTGTCTACATGAGCTACCCAGTCCTTCATGGTCATAGGTATTTCTTTTTGTGCTTGCATTTCTGCAAAATCCAAATATCCCGACACCAAAGCATTCAGCCTTTTTAATTCATTTTCTGCCAAATAGTTCTTAGCTATTTTGGCTTCACTTAGGGTAGGTAGTTCTCCTTTGAAATTAGTAAGTCCCATAAACTCTTTATCACTGTCTACACGCTTATAAATCAGCTCACTTGCAGTATTATGATGAATGGCATAGTGCATCTTATTTTGCACTGTTGCAAAGAAGCTCTTAGCCTCTTCACTGCTCGAATTATAATCTGTACTTGTGGCAAACAGATCTAAGATTTGACGATAAAAAACTTTTTCGCTTGAGCGGATATCCCTTATTCTATCTAAAAGTTCCTTAAAGTAATTACCTCCTCCAAGGTTTTTAAGTTTTTCATCATCCATGGCAAAGCCTTTTATAAGATACTCTTTCAATACAGTTGTAGCATAATTTCTAAATTGTGTTCCACGAGGGGAACGCACCCTATAGCCTATTGCCAATATCATATCCAGATTATAATATGCAACTTTTCTGCTTTGTTCCTTGCCTTGCATTGCTCCATGTCTGGTGGTTGTCAACTTATAGTTTACTACCACTTTTTCATCCAACTCTCCATCTGAAAAAATAGCCTTAATATGCTTACTTATATTCTGCTTGCTGCTTTGAAAAAGCTCTGCAATCTCAAGTTGACTTAGCCATATTGTTCCATCTTCCAATTTTAGATTGATTTTCGCATTTCCGTCTTCGGTATTATAAATGATCAGTTCATTACTCATCTCCCGGTTCCTTCTATATACTCTTCTTTTATTTCAAATATATTTGCTTCTATATTTTTAACATGGGACTCAATAATAATTCATCAAACATTGGATGATATAAATCTATATCTTCTATCCTTGTAATACTTGTTACTTTATTACCTGCATCTTTTGATGAACAACCACAGTGATAAATTCTTTCTTTTTTAGTTCCATAATCAATAGCTATATATCTATCATGATATTTTTTGTTTCCTTCTTCCACCCCAACTTGATATCGATTTTTTCGATATCAAGTCTTCAAACTCTGATTTTGTCAACTGAAACATGAAATCGTCATCAAATTTTCCCTCTATCTCTTTTTTATCCACATATCTTGAAAAATACTCCTTGTCAGTCCTGTTTCTAAATTCTTCTACTATAGCCTCGATATTTTTATCTTCTAAAATATTATTGTTGGTTTCTTTCTTAAATTCCTTGCTCGCATCTATAAACAGTACTTTATTTTCCGTCTTGTTTTTAGACATTACAAGTACACAGGTGGCGATAGAAGTACCGAAAAATAAGTTGTCCGGGAGTTGTATTACACAGTCTATAAAATTAGTGAGTTATAAATTTTCCGGACCGGTGTCGGATTCTCAAAATCATTAGACTGATTCGCTAGTGATTTTTTAGGTATGAGGCAGCTGAAGGAGGCGTAGCCATCTACTCAGACCAAAACCAAGGAAGTGGATAGAAAAATCAGTAGGTTTATTTTGATGATTTTAATAAACCCTACACCTCGCTCGTGATTTCCGTCATATACTCAAGCATATCAGCCGACTCCGACTGATTCACCATGACTAAGAGCATATCTCCCGCAAGTATCTTGGTCTTACCTCTTGGAATTATCTCGGACGAGCCTCTTTGTACCGATACAAGCAGACAGTTGCTCGGCAAATTAAGCTCCGATACCGGTTTGTTTTCCACCTTGCTTCCCAAGTGTACCGAAAGCTCGAGCAAGGTCTTCTTATCCTTGAGAGTCTCCTCTTCTTTGATGCCCTTTGCTTCTTTTTTGTTATGAAGTATGTCCTCCAAAAGCATATCGTATACAGGCTCAACTCCAAGTAAGTCTGAGGTCACCATTGCGGTAAATACCACTACCGAAAGCGGCAGTAACTGTTCGAAAGATCCCGTCATTTCAAATATAAGTATGATCCCGGTAATAGGAGCCTTTACTATGGCTGCAAAATGTGCCGCCATGGCAAGTACCGCAAAATTGAGCAAATATTCCGTAGGTACATTAAGATAATTTACACAAAGCAATCCGAAGGCACTTCCAAGCATGGCTCCAAGTCCCAGTAAGGGAAAGAAGATCCCTCCCGGTACTCCTGAGCCGAATGATACAAAGGTAAATAAGTATTTTATTATTAAAAATGTAAGTATGGTTAAAATTCCGAACTTTGCAAAGCTCAATTCTTCTATGATCGCATGTCCTCCTCCTATAAGTACCGGCAAAGTCATGCCTATGATGCCGGAAAAGATGAAAGGTATCATGATCTTAAACTCTATACTTACGGGAAGTTTTTTATATATATGCTTAGCCTTTATGACCCCGTGGTTGAATACATAGCTGCTAAGTCCCATCAGTACTCCGAGTACTGCCAAAGACCAGTAATATTTTAAGGGCATCTTACTCAGTGTCCTAAATTCGAGTGCCGGAACTATGCCGAATACGGATTTTGCTACCATATCGGCTGTAACTGCCGATGTCATGGCAGACAGTAGCACTACCGGTGAGAAATTCTTATGTACCTCTTCCAGTGCAAACATTACACCTGCCAACGGAGCGTTAAATGCCGCAGCAAGTCCCGCACTAGCACCGCTTGTAAGGAGGTATTTTCTTTCGTGATCCATTCTTCCGGCTTTTTGAGACAGTATGGCACCTACAGCCGCACCCATCTGTATGGAGGGACCCTCTCGTCCTACAGAAAGTCCTGCCGCAAGTGCAGTGATACCTCCGAAGAACTTAAATACGAGGACCTTCGACCAGTTTGTTTTAAGTCTCCTGGTTACCACTCCTTCTACCGGAGCCTGATATGTCCGGTTCTTTCCTAACACAGAAAGCCACAAATACCGCCGCTATGATAAGCAGGGCAAAAACTCCTGCCATCTGCAAAGGCTCAGTCTTTGCAGTATTATAAATATTTACCATATATTTAAGTAATACTTCTCCCAGTATTCTGTATACAACTATTATAAGACCGCTTATGATACCTATAATAAAAGAATAAAAAATCATGGAATATTTTAATGTTGCATTTGATTCAAGCATATTTTGTGTATTTTGTTTAGGTTTATTAAAAAACATAAGTCTTTATACCTCATTTTTTATTTATCTTTATATAAAATTATACAATATCACCTATGATACTACAATGCATAGCACGGATAAATTCCCCATCTATACCTGTATACAAATGGATAAAGTATATTTAAGCTCTCATACACCTTGAAAAAATGGAGGCACGACTACTGCGTACCTCCACATTTTTATCTCATCTCTTCTATATGGTATATATAATCAATAGTAGCCAAAGCCTGTATTATCTCACTATGTGTCTTGTATTTTTTCAGTTCCTTGCTGTCTATCGTAAATATCACCGAATAGACGCTAAGTCCCGAGCCTATATAGGCTGAATTAAATTCTATGTCATCTATTCTAAGTCCCAGTCTTCTTATAGTAGTCACAAAGTCTTGCAGGTTTTCCTTGTTCTTTAGTTCAAGATGTATCTCAAAATGGTTCGATCTGTTTTTTAAGTACAGCTCAAGTTTCGGCAAATACGACAGTATTGCCCAAAGTGCGGTAAATGCCACTATGCTTACCACGTAAAGCCCGGCACCTGCACTAAGCCCCATAAGTCCGCAAGACCAGAGTGCGACCGAAGTCGTAAGCCCCTTGATCTGGTTTCTTGAAGTAAATAGTATGGTCTTGCTGCTGAGTATAGATATGCCCAGTATGGCAAATGCCGACAATATCGGTATTCTGACCACAGTATTATTCATTAAAAACAGATCCAGTATCATGGCTATGGCTGACGAGAATGATGCCAATATAAATGTTCTGAGTCCTGCCGAGTGTCTTTTACTCGCTCTTTCACAACCTATGACGGAAGAGAGCACTACCGCAAGCGCAATTCTTATTGCCACCGATAAAAGGCTTATATCCGGTGTAAGATACACCGCTTTACTTATATTCTCCGTTAATGAATCCAACATAGCCTACTCCTTATCTTTCATTTATCATATGCGGACTTGCATAGCTGTTGTATTGCTCTTCTGCCGCTTGAGTAAAAGCTTCCTCTTCCTCTGAAATAACATTGTTTCTCTTTGGAAGTTCTTTTTGTATAGCCTGTATCCTTTCGATCAAAAGCTCCAGTTCGCTCTGCCTTTTTTCTTCCGGTATCTCTATATCTGCTGTCAGGTCTTCGAGTTTAGTGGAGTAAGATTTTGACAGATATAGGGCAAGTTTTGCACAGCCCGGTCCTATCAGCTCATAAAGTACGCTGGAAGCCAAAATAATGGTCTCCAAAGCATTACCCATCTCACCTCCAAGTATTCTGGCACCTAAAGCCGAAAGTCCTATGGCAACCCCTGCTTGCGGTATAAGGGCAAGTCCCAGATAATTTCTTACTTCTTTGCTCTTGCCGGCAATGATACAGCCCCAGAAAGCCCCCAAATATTTTCCCAGGATACGCACCAGAAAGTACAGTATACCTATCACCAGTAATGAAGCTCCTCCGCCCGAAGCCTTCGGGTTTAAGAGTATGTCCAGCTTGAAATTAAGTCCGGAACGTACAAAAAATATTAAAAGTATTGGTGGACTGAAGTAATTGACCTGCTTAAAAAGTTTATCGTCATCCGTAATATTTATATAGACCGTACCCATTGACATACAGCCAAGCAAAGGCGATACATCCAGTAGGGCACATACACCGCAGAAGGTAAAAAGCAGTGCTATAGTTATGATCAGCCTATTGTCGGTAGAACGGTTTTTAGGCATAAGCAATTTCATAAACACGCCGAATAAGCCACCAAGTAAAAGTACTAAAAGATTAAATATTATCGGACTTATAATGCTTGAAAGACTGAAGCTTCCCGAGTTTGCCGATATTGCTGCCGATATAGCTATACTGTAGGCAACCAGTCCGAATACATCATCAAGTGCAACTACCTGCAACAGAGTATTTACAAAGTCTCCCTTCGCTCCGGTCTGCCTTATGGTCATAACTGTAGATGCCGGTGCGGTGGTCGATGCCAGTGCCGACAGTACCATTGAAAAGCTCAGTCCCAACTTTAATATATAAAAGCTCAAAATAAATACCAGTACGGAAGCTACTGCCGCCTCAAGGAAAGTGATGATACAGACTTTTATTCCGTTCTTTTTAAGTGTTGAGAACTTAAAAAACTCTCCGGTACTGAAAGCTATAAATGCGAGAGCGATATCCGCAATAAAGTCCGTTCCCTCTATTATATTCACATTTACAAGATCCAGACAATAAGGACCTATCAGTATGCCTGCAACTATATACGCCGTAACATTGGGCAGGCGAAGTCTTTTCGTCACCCTTGTAAGTGCAAAGCCCGAAAAAAGCATAAGTGCTATCGGTATTATTATGTCTGAGACAGGCGAGGATCTTTGTAATATTTCGTATATGGAAGTTATCACTATATCATCCTTTCTATTGCAGTTTTTTGTCTTTTATTTTATCATTTTAGTGTAGTCGGTATCATTGATCACATAGTCAAGTCCGTCAAGGCTTGTGTTAAGTATGAGTTCCTTCGGGAAATCAGTCTCTTTGATAACTTTCTCGGCACGATCGAATACTCCTATATCATAGCAAATATGAGCATCCGTACCGCACAATATATGTGCTCCGTGTTTTTTACATGCTGTTAATAACTGAATTATATTTTCATATCCGCCCTTTCTTGCCGAGTCGGAATGAAGAGAGGAATTATTAAGCTCCAGTGCCACCTTATGTTTTGCCGCCTGTTTTGCAAGTTCGTCATAGTCAAGCTTATATCTTCCGTCATCGGGATGACCTATTATTTTTATGTGTTTGTTGGACATAGCTCCTATATAGCCTCTCATATTCTCGTCCACACTGCCCGGCTTTATGCATATTGTATGCATACTGGCGATTATGTAGTCGACTCTCTCGTAGACCTTACCTCCTACGTCTATATTTCCGTCGTAGTCTATGATATTGGCTTCTATTCCGGCATAAACTCTCATGTCTTTGTATTTTCTCGGGATCACCTTGAAATTTATAAAATAAAGGTCCGAAGGTGCTCCTTTTACATTTGGACCGTGATCGGAGAAGCCGTAGGCTTTAAGTCCTTTTGCGTATGCCTCTTCTATATTTTCCTTAAGCGTACTGTATGCATGCTCACTGGCTGTTGTATGTGTATGCAGATCAAATAAAAAATCCATGCTGTAGTCCTTTCTTATTCGTAGTTGATATGATATTTATCCTATACTTCAAATACATTAAAGTATAGAAAAAAGATAAAACAGCTTTTATTATACCATAAAAATAAAAAGGATACTATTTAAGCACATCTTTAGGATAATGCTCAAATGTATCCTTTTATAAAATTAACTATTTTCCAAGAGTGATGTTCTGTTAATTACTTAAAATTTTGCTCCGGCACCTCTTAATACATGTTTTGCAAGTACTGAAGTTGTAATACTTCCTACGCCTCTGGGTACAGGGCTTATATAAGCCGCCTTAGGCTCTACCGCATCGTAATCCACGTCTCCGCAGAGGTTCCCGTTCTCATCGAGGTTTATACCCACATCTACAACTATGCTTCCCTCTGATACCATATCTGCGGTGATCATCTTAGCCTTTCCGGCAGCCGCTATAACTATCTCTCCGGCACGACAGGTAGCTGCGAGGTCCTTGGTCCTTGTATGGCACATGGTCACAGTCGCATTGCGCTTTAATAAAAGCATAGCAAGCGGTTTACCTACAACCATACTTCTTCCGACCAAAGTAACTCTCTTACCTGTAAGGTCTATCTTGTAATAATCAAGCATTTCTATAACCGCCTGTGCGGTACAAGGCGGATATCCGCTCAGATCTCCGGAGAAGACCTTTGCTATATTCACATCGCACATACAATCAGAGTCTTTTTTGGGGTCTATAACCCCAAGTACCGCAGACTCATCGAGATGCTTAGGAAGCGGTCTGAACATCAGTATTCCGTGAACAGCTTTGTCTGAATTGACAGACTTGAATTTTGCTTCAAAGTCTGCTTGTGACACATCCACTGCAAGCTCATGCACTTCACACTCTATACCTATATCAGCCATTTTCTTTACCGCACCTTTTTCATAGGCGAGGTCATCGGCTCTGCTTCCTACTCTTATTATTGCAAGTTTGGGAGAGATGCCCTCCGCCTTAAGTTCGGAAACTTTTTTGATCATTTCCTCCTTCATGGCAGTAGCTACTTCCAAGCCTTTCATAACTATTGACATAATCCCTCCTAAACAGGTCTTATTTTTTGCATAACTGCTGAATACACCTTGTCTTTAAGTTTCTTACTCTCTTCGATCAGGGCATCAGCCTTAGCTTCAAGTTCTTTCTTATGATTTTCGTCCTTCATAAGTTTAGTATTGATATATATGTTAAGTGAAGCTCCTTCAAGTGCCGCCTGTGCAAAGAGAATACCCACTCCGACATCGCTTATTGCTATAAGGCTTCCCTTTTCTCCCATAAGATCAAGGAGTCTCATGACTTTAAGTACCGTCTCCATGATATCCATAGGAACTATACTTGCCTTATACAGCTCTTCTTCGAGTACCTTCTCTTTGTATTCCTGTTGTTCCTTAGTCTCTTTCGGCAACCCGTATGCTTTTGACAGTGGCTCAAATACTTCCGCATCCTTATCTGTAAGCTTGATAAGTTCCTGCATCAGTTCATTTAATTGATCTCTTGCCGATTTTATCTCTTCTTCTACATCGGCATATTTTTTCTTACCTATTGTAAGGTTTGCCACCATCATTCCGAGTGCTGAAGCTAAGGCTCCGACTGTCGCACTGGCGCCTCCCCCGCCCGGAACGGGCTGGGAGGATGAAAGCGCCTCTAAAAACTCTGTGGTTTTCTTTTCAAGCATCATATCGATAACCTCTTCTTAGAATAATCCTGAGATTACACCGTTGTCATCAACATCTATCTTTTCAGCTGAAGGAATCTTTGGAAGTCCCGGCATCTTCATGATATCACCTGTAAGTGCAACCACGAAGCCTGCACCTGCTGAAGG
>ERZ773180.881-NODE-881-length-16302-cov-4.174432_pt1 | contig 16302 bp, 13 predicted proteins | sample MGYA00511080_ERZ773180 | MGnify/ENA primary metagenome ERZ773180 (study PRJEB29015, sample SAMEA2738175) | human oral metagenome | biome: human oral; feature: human-associated habitat; material: saliva | place: China | collected 2178 ...
CCATACGCATAAAAAGCCTCCTATTTCTTATGTCCAAGAAATGGGAGGCAGTTCAGCGTTGGGACGGAGGCTCTTTCTTTGCCGTTTTACTCCCTTGTCTCCGTTCGGGGATTATTTCTTGCTCATTTAGGGCTATTCGCGCTGAAAGATTTTGACTAGCTTGGTGTCCTTTATTTCGTAGACAATGTCTGCGACGTTCTCGACCAGCCTCTTATCGTGGGAGACGAACACTATCGTTCCGGCATAGGCGCTCATCATCTGCTCGAGGGCTTCGGCGCTCTTGATGTCCAGGTAATTTCCAGGCTCGTCCATGAGCAAGATGTTGTATCTGCCCAGCAGCATCTTCGCGAGTAGCAGCTTGATGACTTCGCCTCCCGAGAGAACGCCAACGTCCTTTGTCAGGTCGCGCGGTCCGATTCCCATAGAGGCGAGGATGCCTCGAATTTCGGTCATGCTGTACTCGCAACCATCCTGCATGAACGAGATCGCAGACTGACGGGCGTCGAACTTGTAGCCTGTTTGCTCGAAGTAACCGATCTCTGCCTTGGGAGAGATGTTGATACCGTCGGCGCGTCGAGCGATTGCCTTCAGCAGGCTGGTCTTTCCTGTACCGTTGCCACCGGTGATGGCCACTTTGGCACCGAGCGGTATCTCGAATTTCGCGTGGTCATAGAGCATGCAGTTGCCGAAGCTCAAGCTGAAATCGTCTGCCGAGATGGGAAATTTACTATGCAGTTCCAGGGCCTTGCTCTGGCGGAACCGCACGGCGCGAATGCTATCTGGGGCCTCAATCCCTTCGAGCGCTTCGAGGCGCTTCTCCATGTCCTTAGCCGCCTGGTACATCCTCTTCTGTTTGGTGCCGGTTGCTTTCTGATGCCCCAATCGACCTGCATACTCGTTGCTTTTTTTCGCAGCCTTCCGCTTGGCGTCGACCTGCCGTGCTTTTTTCCGTTGTTTTTCGATGGCGGCTTCGAGGCGATCGCGCTCGCGCATCGCCTCTTCGTATCGAGTCGCCTGAGCTTTGCGCTCTTCTTCTTTCTGTCGCAGATAGTCGGAGTAGTCACCCCAGAATTCGGAAATACCGCCGTCTTTGAGCTCCCAGATCTTGTCTACCACCTGGTCGAGAAAATGACGGTCATGGCTCACGATGAGCAGAGCCCCATCAAATGCCTTGAGTTGTCCGACGAGAAGGCGGATGCCGTCTTGGTCGAGGTGGCTCGTAGGCTCGTCGGCGAAGATCGCGCTTGCATGCTGGGAGAGTGCAGAGGCAATCTTGGCGCGTGTTTCCTCCCCGCCGCTCATCGTCTCCTGCGCCACTCCGGCGACGTTGAGACGGGAGAGCATCTCACCACTGTCCTGAGCCGCATCAAGGTCGAGTTCATCGAGTTGGCCGATGAGGGCAATGCTGCCGAAGCGCCTGACGTCGGCGTCCGCAATGGTAAGATTGCCGCTCAGAATTTTAAGCAGGCTGGTTTTGCCTGCGCCATTGTCTCCCACCAAGCCGATGCGATCGTAGGAGTAGATTTCCAACTCTTCGATATCCAGGATATCGCGGCCGGCATATTCCAAAAAGATGTCTTTAGCTTTGACTATGAGTTCCATAGGTTGAACCGCCTTTTGTGTATTAGCCTTTTACTGGAAGCGCAGCCATGCCAAAAAAGATTGCTCACGTCGATTTTTCGCCTTTGCCCAATTGCCGGCGCGAGCGTTTTGACCTTGCGCAAGCCGGCAAATCCGAAAATGATAGTTGGCGACGAATAAGGAGCGCGATGTGGGATGTCGGCGCAATACCTCGTCGTCGCAAGGGCTTGAAGGCTGACGCGTGAACCGATGGCTGCCGCCTCTTTTTTCGAATACTTGGGCTATTGAATCCGCCCGGTATCTCTTTTCCCCACGTTTCGGACGCTCGGAGCAAGCAGCATAGCCATCGCAAGCAGTACCATGGTCGCTCCAGAGCCGACGAACCATAACGGAGCTCCAAGCAGATCCGCAAAAACGGAGGGGGCCGCGAGGCCCATGGGCATGGCCCACGCCATGATGGTTCCGTAGAGGCCGAAAACGCGGCCTAGGTACTCAGGAGGTATCTGCTCCTGCATAAGGGCAGTCTGGGTTCCCGCGTACAACGGGGAGCATGCGCCCATAAGAAAGCTCGCCGGTAGGAAAACGGCGAACAGCGACGGGCCGATCAATCCGGATGCGATTGCGACGACGCCGAAGCCGGCGATCGCGGCGACCATGGTGAGCGACCTATTGCGGAACCCTCCCGTGGCCGCCAAAATGCCGGACCCAGCCAGCATGCCTGCGGAGAAAAGGACCTCCACCAAAGCAGCATCCCCCGTGCTACCGCCAAAATGTCCCAAGGTCATTATTGGGAACAATGCCGCGAGTGGGGAGAACGCGAAAGCGAAGACGAACCCGCACCAAAGAAGGGCGAACAGCCCCCTGTATCCCCTGATCAGCTTGTAGCCGTCCGAAATCTCAGAGAAAAGTTCTCGAACTTTATTGGAAAAGGACGAGCTGCGGTCGGCTTCGTCGAGTCCTCCTGCGTCTATCTGAGCGGCGAGGACAGCTAGAGAAGCGAAAAGCGCCCCCAGCACGTCGAGGGCAATCATGGCGGTAATGCCCGCCACAGGATAAATCACTGCCGCGAGCGCGGCGCCAAGAATGTATCCGGCGGACTGAATCGCCTGCATCACTCCCGATAGGCGAACGAGATGCTCTGGCGGGGCGAGATGGGGCGTGAGGGATTGGGAGGCCGGCGTGTAGAACGAAGTGCCAGCTGCGCGGAGAAACAGGGCGATGAGTATTGACCACGCAGGTAAGCTGCCGGCCAACGAGGCAATCGCCAAGGCGGCGCCCACCGCGGCAACGAAGAGGTCGGCGCCGATGAGAACACGTTTCAAAGGCAGCCTGTCGACAACGGCGCCCGCAAGGACTCCGAACAAAGCAATCGGCAGAAAGCCTGCTAACGATGCCAGGGAGAGGAGGGAAGATGATTCTGTCGTGAGGGCGATATGCCAAATGAGACCCATTTGGAGAATCAAGCTCGTCAATGTCGACACGAGCTCCCCGCCCCATACGAAACAAATCTTAAATTGCCATGAATGGCACAGCGAAACAGACCTGCGCCGAGAGGTTTCAAATATCATGGTTATGTCCAATCGTGAAATGGCGTGCAGAAAAACAACGCGACGCCACAACAGCGCCGCTTTCTAGGCGCTCATCCACGTGCGGAAAAGACCAACCACGACACCCCTCCTTTGTTAATTCGGTCTGGCAAACCATGTAATATTAACGAGGCTTGAGTTTGCCTGTCAAGAATCGACCATCGGAAAGGGCAATCCTCTCTGGCCATTCGATTCCTTTTGTATCTATGGCTGCATTTACGTTATGTGGTTATTTATTTCGTTAGAATTCCCAAGCAAAACGCTTTTATGCACCATGTCTGCGCAAGCGAGAAAAGCCATTTCTAAGCCTCGGTCCACGAAAATGTCAACTTGGCTTTTCATTGAGCCGATACTTCCAACACCGCTGAAAACGAACCAAACGCGTAGCTCTTGCGTGTCCGCAACTCGCACCATCAAAGTATGCAAGCATCCTGATGAGCAGGATAGCCTCTGATCGTCTGTATCTCAATTCGGAACAAAGATCCTGGGAAAAAGGGGATGCGGCGCCGAACGCGAACAATGTGTGTACGCTGTCGAGAAATGAGGCGCGCGCCGAGAAACCGGTGGTCCATACTCCACGCCGCACCCCCAACTGAGCCTCGTAGGATTGGACCTCTTTAAGCAACGGTTCGAGGTCTTTTTCGCGCTCAGCGGCGTCCCTGGCCTTGTCTTCGATGCCGGCGAGTTGCTCGGTAATCCAATCGATTACCTGACCGACGTCGTTGTACCTGCCCTCGATCTCGTTTCTTGCCGCCTGTCGTGCCTCGGCGGGCTTTTGGAGGTAATCGTCATGAAGGGCTGCGTAGGTCCTAGCGATGTCCAGGGCGTTTTTGACCTTCGCCCTCTGGTCGCCGGCGATCATGGAGGCGATCGATTCCAGCTTGGCGTCGATGCACTGGAGGCTGTCGCTGATTTCGGTCATGTACGCCTGACCGACAACCATCGCCGCTGCGGCAAGGCCGACGCTGGCGATCTGTGCGGGGCTGACCCCAGCGGCTTTGAGGGAGACGTCGCCGCTCAGGCGACCTTTCGGGTCTCGGACGAGGGCCCTTACCGCTTCCGGATCCTTCTTCGAGGGCCACGAGGTCCTTAAAGCTGTAGCCTTCGGGAACCTCGACTTTGTAGAGCTGTTTTCCTCGACGAGGTCTATGACGTCCGAGGCGAGGCCGAGAATGGCGTCCGCCCGCTCTCCGATGCCGACGTTGTTCTCTTTTCCCGCATCGGCGTTCGCGACGAGCCTGATGTTCTCCAAGTCCTCGACGGGAACGACCTCGACGCTGATTGGCGCAAGTTCTTTGTCGCTCATGCTCTTAGCGCCTATCTCGCCTCATCGGAACGCGCCAGGACGTCCCATTTGTTGTACGAGCCCTCGGCCTGAAGATCCCTGACGAGGGCCTCATAGCGGGTCTCGAGGTCTTTCTCCTCACACGGGAAGAGCAGAATCATCATTGGTCTTTTGAACTTGAAGTCAGCGTAGACGTCGATGTTGCCGAAACCGCAAAGCTGTGTGTATATGCTGAAGCCCATGGATTTGCCGCAACCGACATAGACGTCCTCGTAGGCGGAAGGGTCTTTCTCTCGTGCCGATTTCATCGTGACGACGGCGTAGCAGCCGGCGATCGCCATGTACCCATCGCTGAGGTCGGCTTCGCTGGAGACGTTGTTCTCGAAGTTCTCGAAGAAATCTTTTGCGGAGATCGGCGGAAGCGAGCTTGCCACGGCCTTCTTGCGGGATGCCTCGAGTGACTTTTGCTGCTCCTTCTTGTCTTTGATTGCCCGACCCTTTGAAAGGAATGAGTCCCTGGCTTCTCCCAGGCTATCTGCCGCCTGCTTCCCCCTTTGCTGCCCCCAGTCGATCAGAGCGGGCCCGTATTTGTTCACAGCGGGCTCAACGAAGGGCAGAACGTCTTTTCCGATGTCGATGGCCCTTTTGACGTCTTGCAGCTTAATCTTTCCCAATTGCGTACCTCTATTCATGGACAACCGGAAGCTTATCGAGAAGCAGCCGGCAGCGTCTTGTTTCTATCAAGTGCGTAAATTATCTCACCACATGCAAGACCCCTTGCCGAGATATAGCGGCAAGGGGTCGAAGGGCCATATTCGGTTGTAGTTTCGATCTGCAAGTCCTAGTCTCGGTCGTCGTCGCCGGCTGCGCAGCAGGCGTAGGCCGTGAGCGTGAGGAGCCCCATGAGGAGCCCTATTCCGAAGGGCGCGAATCCCATGTTTCCACCTCCTTCGCGTAGACCACGGTGCGGGAGTTGCTCGTCTGGTAGCTGCACGTCACGAAGGCCCAGGCATGCGCGATGTCCGCCGAATCTTCCAGGACGACCTCGCACTGGGACAATTTGTCCCCGAGGTAGGCGTCGAGCTCCGCAGCGCCGGCGAAGTTGGTCCGCTTGCCCTCTGAGCTCGCGTCGACCACGTCAGCCGCGAAGACCTCGAGCTCGATCGCATTCTCGCGGGTGTAGACCCGGATGGTGCGGTGCCCCTCGGCGAAACCGCGCGACGAGTATTGCGCGAGCGGCGCGAACATAGTGCCGTCGGACATGTGGTGCCCGTAGACGATGACGAGCGGGCTCTCGGCGCCCTGCGCGCAATCATTCGACGACACAGAGGCGGGAAGGGCGCCCTAGTCGATGCCGCCTTCCGTATCTTGCCTCTCCATCGCCGCACCCTCTTCCACGGCAGGCACCTCGTGCACCTCGTACAGGTTCCTCTCGGGCTGCGACAGGACGGCGAGCGCCGCCAGCGCCAGCAACACCGCCGTCATTTCCTGCCGCTCCTCGACTCGATGTAGGCGTCCACGGACGCCCTCGATACCAGGAGCTTCCTGCCGAGCCTGTACGAGTCGATCTCTCCCGACCAGATGAGGTCGTACGCCTTGCTCCGGCTCGCCCCCATGTACTCCTGCATCTCGATCACCGTCATCCATTCGTCGCGGCCCCGGTTGCCCTCGGGCGCGGCGCATTTCGTCGCGTGCGCCATGGTTGTCTCCAATCTTTTCGCGCTATGCGTCTGCGCGGTCCCGTGTGCGCTTTCGTCTTCGCGACGATTGAACCGCCTGATGGCGATTGGCGCGCCCAACGGGGGGGTGGAGACGGGTCGAGGTCGGTCGAGCTGGTCGTGCCTCCACGAAACGTCCATGAGCCGTGTGCCTTAGCTCGCGGCTAAGTCCCTGAAAAGTAAAAGGCGCTCGTGCGGGCGCCTGCCTAGTAGCTGGAGTTGTTCGGTTTTGGTTGGAATGCTTCTCTTCCGCGATGCTGTCGTCCGGGGTCCGGCATCTGTCGTTCGCCTCTTCTGTCGTGTTTGCTGTTGCATGTTCTGCGAGCGACCTTGCACGAGCCTACCGGCCCGTTGCCCCAGGTGCATCCGGGTAAATGGCACCCATGCGTTAGGACATGGACATCACGGGAGGGCTGTCTGGGCAAGCTGGAACGGACGAGCGGACGTTGGCGGCTGCCTGCAAGGAGGCGGTAGGACAATCGAAGAATTCACTACTCCGTCCGTATTGCATCTTTAGCGCATAGGCACGCCTAGCACGGGTTTTTTTGTGTCTCATTTCTAAGCTATCAAAAACAGTCCAACTGGACTCTACAATCTCCCAGTCCTTGCGCTCGATGAAGCGGGTAGCTGCCTTGACTGTCTTCTCCTGAAGTTCGAAGTTGTTCATAATGACCTCCTTTTGTTCGAGGCCGGCCTCTTTGGCCAGCCTTGTGATCCGGAAGCCGCTCAGGTTCTGACCAAGGGCAAAGGAGCCAGCGAAAACCCGATAGGGCTCGAGTTTTGCGCAGCAAAAGTTTTTCGCGCCTTGCCTGATGTGCCTGGTTCTGAGCGAGTGTGGCGGAGCCAAGGAAGGCGAAGAGGGCGTCCCTACATTGGAGATACGAGCACCAAGATTCGGGTTGGCTGGCTGGTGCGACCGCTTTGAGAGCTGGGCTGGGTGATAAAACGGTTGGGTTTACGAGGGCTTCGGCATGATTGCTTGGCGAGGGCGTAATTGAGCGATGTCACCGTCGAGTGCGCTCGGGTGGTTGAGAGTGTGCGAGGTTCGCGCTGGACTCGGTGCCGTGGCGTTCTGGCTAGTAGTCGTTCGTGGCGACGGTTATCCGCTTTTTCATCGACATGTCGTGAGCTCTAGGGCGATTCTGGTGCACCGCATCTTCAGTTGCTGGATTAAGTGACCGTCCAGACTGGCACTGGAGAAGGATGCGGCTAGATGCTGAGCCAGGCTCTACCGTGCGCCGGACTTCCTCATGATTCGCTCTCAAGCCCGCCGCGCGCTAACCCGACGCGCAAAGCGGGCTTGCAACAGTAAATAGACCATGGTTTTTAATTACCAAAATATTTTTGGTTTACAACTACCAAAAGTATGTTAGAATGTTTTCAGACGAAATTTGGTAGTCATAAACCAAGGAGGAGACATTGGAAAAGTCCAGAAGCATTGCATGGGAAGTTGCTAGCGCTCTTCGCGGATCCGTTAACGATCGCGGATACAGCTTTATCGCAGTCATGGCAATCTGCCATGCAAAAAGGGCGGCACTCAACCACTTCAACGCAGACATCACTAACAGCGACGACATCGTCCGCAACCTCATCGAGGCGGTTCGCGAAACCGACGAGGAGGGCTACATTTCGCACCTCGTAGAAGAAGTACTCGCCTCGGGTCGCTATCTCGCGAATTCCGATGAGGCCGTGAGGAGGGTTTACGGAATTCTTCCTAATGATACCGATGGTCTTGCCGACATCATTCTCGACATTGAGCTGGAGGAGGACCTCGTTTCTCAATTCATGAGGTTCGAAGGAATCACCCCACGCAGCGTAACCGAGCTTGCGGTCAAAGCATTGGAAATCGCCGACGGAAACCGCGTTGCCGATTTCGGTACTGGAACCGGTTCCTTCCTTGTCAGGGCGTCCAAGGAGGCCGATTGCAAGCTCGTCTATGGCTGCGATGTGAATATGACCTCCGTTGCGATTGCGAAGATGCGAGCTGAGGCGATCGGCCCGAACGCAACCGTCGAGCAGGCGGACATGTTCCGCATCGATGGGAAATTCGACAAATGCTTCTCCAACTACCCCTTCGCAATGAAGATAGGTGGCTTTAAAGAGGAGGTGCTCGACTCGCTCAAACATCAAGGTTTCGAGGGAATTCCTCACTTCCAGTCAAGTGACTGGCTCTTCAACCTCCAGCTTGTCGCAAAGCTAAAAGAAGGCGGCAAGGCGATCGGGGTCATGACGCGCGGCAGCTCCTACAACGGAGCTGACGAGAAGATTCGCCGCTACTTCGTAGCCAATGGATGGATCGAGGCCGTAATCGCATTGCCCACAGGCATGTTCAGCCCCTACACCGGCATTCCAACTACGATGGTGATTCTCTCCGAAGGCAATGACGCGGCTCGCCTCGTTGACGCGTCCGAGCTTTGCCAGAAGGGGCGCAGGGAGACAACGTTCTCCGATGACGACATCGCTGAGATCCTAAGGCTACTTAACGAGGACGCGGAAGGCCGCAGCAAGCTCATGAGTTACGACGAGCTCGCAAACGATGGCTTCATCCTCAATCCCGAGCGTCATCTTGGAGAAACCATTGAGGTCGAGAACGGCGTATCGATAGAGGACTTATCTTTCAATATCACTCGCGGCTCCGGTTGGGCAAAGAAGCAGCTCGAAGAGTTCAATTCGAACACTCCCACCAAAAACAGGTACCTCATGCTTCAGAACATCATCGACGGCGAGATCGAGGACGACCTGCCCTACCTCACCGAAATAGACCCTAGCCAGGATAAATACTGCGTCAAAGATGGCGATCTTCTGCTCTCTAAGATTGGCCCCAACTTCAAGATCGCGGTTGCCGAGATCCCCGAAGGTGAGAAAGTCCTTGCCACCGGCAATCTCTACATCATCAGCCTTGACCATAAGAAGATCAACCCTCTCTACGCAAAGCTCTACCTGAGCACCGACCAAGGCGTGGCCCAGCTGCGAAGGGCATGCGTCGGCACCACTATGCCTAGCATTCCCGCTAAGGCCTTCGGAGACATTATGATCCCGATGATGAACCTTGATGAACAGGCGAAAATCATCGAGCGATACGAGGCGTTGCGTCAGGAGATCGCAATTCACAAGATGGCCATCGAAAAGGCTCGCCAGAAGATGGCCAGCCTGTTGGACGAAGAATAGGAGGACTACGTTTTGGATAGACTCGGAACCGCAGAGCTCCTTGAGCTCCAAGAGGAAATCCTCGCTCGACTGCCTGAAGAAATCACTGCAATTCTCGTAAGGCTCAACACGAATAGCCGCCTCGAAGAGTTCCTTTATCTGATCGGAATGGGCGACCTCGCAGAAGGCAATGAACCGCTTGAAGTGTGGCCTGAGGGCAAAATCGTGGTCTTTGGCGATGCCCAGGCTCGACCCAAGGACCTGCGCGGCGTTGCGAAAGAACTCGGCGTCTCCAGCGACCGCATCATCTTCGTCGACCACGACGAGAGCGTTCGCTTCGATTTCAGGAAGCTCGAGTACAACCACAATGTCGTTGCGGTCATGTTCGGCGCCATCCCGCACAGCACCAGCGGTAAGGGCTCTGACGGCAGCGTTATCGCACGCATGGAGAGGATGCGAGACGTGTTCCCGCGAGTCATCAGACTCAACGCCAACGGAGGACTCAAGGTCACGAAGACCAATTTCAAGGAAGGGCTTGAGTCGCTAATCGAGGCAGGCCTTCTTGCCGCTTAGCGGCCCCCACTTAGCTGACAGCTTATATGAGAGCTTTTTTGTCAAGTAGGCAATAAAGGGGTGACCCTCCCTTTCAGGAGGAATCACCCTTATCTATTCGCCAGTCGGACAGCGCGTGTTTGTATAACGCAAGTTGAGAGCCTTATATTCGCAGGTCGGAACCGCTATGACGACTTTCCGTTTCGGGTAGTCCGAGAAGTCTAATAGCGCGCATGACCCAATACGGGTTGCAGATAGCTGCGTGTCGGATTCCCCGCCTCGACAGCACCCTGCCCGACATGACTGCTACATCGTCGCGATCTTCCGCGGTGCTGTCGTCCGGGGTCCGACATCTGTCGTTCGCCTCTTCTGTCGTGTTTGATGTTGCGTGTTATGCGAGCGACCTTGCGCGAGCCTGCCGGTCCGTTGCCCCAGGTGCACCCAGATAAATGGTACCCATCGTGGGGGCACGGCCTACTAAAAGAGTCGATTGCGCGACGAGGGGATAGACGAGCGGCATGATGTACATGCTAACTTTTAGCCCTGTTTAATTGATAGGTGCTGATCACGGCCAGCCATTGGCGCATGGTCAATAACAACTGTTCCACTTACAGCTCATCTTCCAATTCCGACCCATTTTAGCTCGTTCTATACAGTCCTTTTAATGTTTAATGGAATATAATTGTCGTAATGCGTTTGTATTGCATTTCGAGCGATTTGGAGGTGCGGATGCGGTCGTATACGGACTTCATTGACGGCTTGCCGAGCGAGACCGAGATTCGCAGCTATCTTGTTGACGGAAACCGGGTTTCGGTGACGCTCAGAATACCCGACACACTGCGCGACGCGGCGAAAGCGGAGGCGTCCCTTCGCGGGATGAGCTTCAGTGCCTTCGTCCGCACCTGTATGATTGAAGAGCTTTCAAAGAAAGGCCGGTAGCCATGATCACAGGAGCAACCAAGAGCAAGGTGGATGCAATCTGGCAGAAGATGTGGGAGGGTGGCATAACCAACCCCATCGAGGTCATAAGCCAGCTCACTTACCTCATGTTCATGCGCTCGCTCGACGAGAAGGAGCTTGAGACCGAGAAGATGGAGCAAATGCTCGGAACCGAGCTCGACCGCATCTTCCCCGAGACATACCGCAACTCCTACGGCGCCGAGATTCCCGGCGACCAGCTGCGCTGGAGCCGTTTCAAGGACCTCCCCGCGCAGGAGATGTACCGCGTAGTTAACGAGTTCGCCTTTCCGTTCATCAAGCAACTTGGCGACGAGTCCGCCTTCGTCAAGGCCATGGAGAGCGCGACGTTCGGTTTTCCGGCAGGCAAGCCCTCCCTGCTCGAGAGGGCGGTCGATGGCGTGGAGGGCCTCCTCTCTGAGTTCGATGATCACGTGGGCGATCTGGGCGACCTCTACGAGTACATGCTCTCAAAGCTCTCGACCGCGGGTACCAACGGCCAGTTCCGAACGCCGCAGCACATCCGCAACATGATGGTGACCATGGTCGACCCCAAGCCGGGCGAGCTCATCTGCGACCCGGCCTGCGGAACCGCGGGCTTCCTCATCTCTACCGCAGAGCACATCCGCAACGCTTATGAAAGCCAGATGACCGGCGACGACTGGGACTCCTATGCTGGTAAGAGCGGCGCCACCCCGCAGTTCTCGGGCTTCGAAATCGATCAGACCATGCTTCGCATATCCACCATGAACTTGATGCTGCATGGAGTGGACGCACCGGACGTGCGCTACCTGGACAGCATCTCGAAGAACAACACCGTCTCGGGCAAGTACGACGTGGTGCTCGCCAACCCGCCGTTCACCGGATCGGTCGACGTGGAAGACATCGACAAGAGCCTGCGTGGCATCGTTAACTCCAAGCAGACCGAGCTTCTTTTTGTGGCGCTGTTCCTGCGCATGCTCAAGATGGGTGGCCGCTGCGCCTGCATCGTGCCGAACGGCGTGCTCTTCCGTAGCAACTCGAAGGCATACGAGCAGCTTCGCCGCGAGCTGGTGGAGAACCAGAAGCTCGAGGCTGTGATCTACATGCCGTCCGGCGTGTTCAAGCCCTATTCTGGGGTGAGCACCGCCATCCTCGTGTTCACCAAGACTGATGCGGGCGGCACCGACGACGTGTGGCTCTACAACATGGAGGGTGACGGCTTTACTCTCGACGATAAGCGCGACCTCGACGAGATGCACGACGACATCCCCGATATTTTGAGCCGCTGGTGCAACCTCAACGTCGAACGCGACCGCGCTCGCACCGAAAAGAGCTTCCTTGTTTCCAAAAGCGAGATTGTGGAGAACGACTACGACTTCAGCTTCAACAAGTACACCGAAACCGTCTACGAGCGCGTGGAGTACCCGCCAACCGAGGAGATCCTTTCTGATCTCGACGATTTGAACAGGCAGATGGCCGAGAGCCTCACGGAGCTCCGCAGGATGCTGGCAGATGATCAGAATGACTAACAAACCCCAATTTGTCGGGAAAAGAGTATCTTTTACCGAAGCATTTAGTGAGGTTTCGCGCGGGGTTAAGAAGTTCAAGCAGAACCAGTATGCGGAATACGGAGCGCACCCGATTGTTGACCAAGGACAAGAATCGATCGCCGGTTACTCTGATGATGAAACTGGACTGTTTAACGACGTGCCAGCCATAGTTTTTGGCGATCATACGAGGTGCGTGAAGTATGTCGAAGAGCCGTTTTTCGCCGGTGCTGATGGTGTAAAAATCCTTAAGCCTAGGCTATCTGATAACACACGATTTTGGTGGCATGAATTAAAGGCAACACCTATTGAAAACCTGGGATACAGCAGGCACTTCAAGCTGCTTAAAGCTACAACTTTCAAGACCTACGATATGGCCAGCCAAACCGAAATCACCGCAAGGCTTGATAACATTCTTGATCAAATCATCCAAGCTAATCAGCAAATTGAACAACTTGACCAGCTCGTCAAATCCCGGTTTGTCGAGATGTTCGGGGATCCTGCAACCGCAGATGCTAAACACGAGTTGCTTGCTATTGGCAATTTCGCAGATGTCCAGACGGGGGCAACGCCTCTTCGCAGAGAGTCGAAGTATTACGGCGGTTCCATACCCTGGGTCAAAACCGGTGAAGTAGCTCGCAATTTCGCCAATGGCGTCGAGGAGAACATCACCGAAACTGCGATTAAAGAAACCAACTGTAAGGTTTTTCCTGCTGGAGCTGTTCTTGTGGCCATGTATGGACAGGGCGACACTAGGGGCAAAGCCGCGATTCTGTCATTCGAGGCCGCCACCAATCAGGCGTGTGCGGCCATTATGCCGAGCCCAGCCCATAACGAGGTGTTTCTCAACGCGCAGCTACAGCTTCTTTATGAAGATATGCGCGCAAAGAGCCTGGGCGGCAACCAGAAAAACCTAAGTCTTGGAATCATCAAATCGATGAAGGTAATTCTGCCGCCCATGGAAGCGCAACAAGAATTCGCCACCTTCGTCTCCCAGGTCGACAAATCGCGATTTGTCGCCCAGCAGCAGATTGAAAAACTGCAAATGCTTTATGACAGCTTGGCGCAGGAATACTTCGGAGATTAGAGAACGCTATGAACTTCGATTTCCTCAAAGAGCAAGACGGATATTACGATCTTTTTGCCGATGCGTGCCTCGAGGCGGAAAAGATCTTCGCCACCTCACCCGCGATGTGCGCCGTTGGCTGCCGCAAGGCACTTGAATTGGCAGTAAAGTGGGTCTATGCCGCCGATTCTTCGATTAGCATGCCCTATAAGGACAACCTGGCGTCGCTTTTGCATGAGTATTCGTTCAAGCAGTGCGTGGATGAGCGCGTGTGGCGCCCCCTCATCGGTGTGAATAAGCTCGGGAACCTTTCGGTTCACACAGACAGACGCGTCACTGCTTCCGACGCCATGATTTCACTGCGGAGCCTCTTTAACTTCGTGGACTGGATTGACTACTGTTATGGGAAGAACTACTTTGAGCGTACCTTCGACGAGAAGAAGGTGCCGCCAAAGGGCGTGCCTCTTACAAGGTCGCAGGTCGCCGCAATAAAGGCTCAAGGCGCTATCGTGGCGCAGAAGGACAAGGACATCGAGGCGCTCGAGGCCCAGCTCAAGGAAATGTCCGACCAGCTTGTGGCTGAGCGCGCGAGAAACGAGAGGGTGCGCTCCTTCAATCCTGAGGAGATCTCAGAGTACGAGACTCGCAAGCATTACATCGATTGGGACTTGAGTCTTGCGGGTTGGACGTTGGGTGACGACGTCGTAGAGGAGCGTAAAGTCCACGGCATGCCCGTGGAGCAGGGCGACAACACGGGCATCGGATACGTCGATTATCTGCTGCTAGGCAAGGACGGCAAGCCGCTAGCCATCGTCGAGGCCAAGAGGACGAGCTTTTCGGCCCAGAAGGGCCTGCAACAGGCGCGGCTCTACGTAAACTGCCTGCAAAAGGAGTTTGGCTATCGTCCCCTCATCTTCCTATCAAACGGCTTCGATACCCTTTTCGTGGACGACGAGAGCGCTCCCATGCGCCAGGTGAGCGGCATCTTCTCGCGCGATGAGCTGCAGCGCATCATGAATCGCCGTGGCAACGCAAAGCCTCTCGTTTCCATCCCCGTGAACGAGCAGATAGCCGGCGGCGGCACGAATCGCTACTACCAGATTGAGGCTATCAAGTGTGCGTGCGCGAACTTCGACCAGGGGCACCGCCGCGGTCTTTTGGTAATGGCCACAGGTACGGGCAAGACGCGTGTTTCCGCCGGCCTCGTCGACGTGCTCATGCGCTCAGGGCGTGTGAAGAACGTGCTGTTCCTGGCCGATCGGGTGGCACTTGTGTCACAAGCTGCGCGTGCGTTCCAGAAGTACCTTCCCGAGACATCGCGCTGCAATCTGTGCAAGTACAAGGACGACCGCGACGCACGAATCGTTTTTTCCACCTACCCAACGATCCTGAATGCCGTCGACGCCGTGAGAAACGATGACGGCGTGCGCATGTACACGCCTGCACACTTTGACTTGATTATCGTGGACGAGGCGCACCGCTCTATCTTCAAGAAATATAAGGCGATTTTCGACTACTTCGACGCGCTCGTCGTGGGACTTACAGCCACGCCCGCCAACGAGGTGGACCGCAATACTTACGACTTCTTTGAGGTGGAGCGTGGCGTGCCCACCTACGTCTACGAGTACGAGACCGCTACCGAGCAGGACCATGTGCTCGTTCCCTATCTAGGCATCGAGACGCACACGAGCTTTCTGGATGACGGCATTACCTACGATAAGCTCTCCGAGGCCGACCGACTCACGCTCGAGGACGACTTCGAGGAGACCGGGCAGGAAGTGCCTGACTTCATTGCGAACTCGCAGATCATGACCTGGGTGTTCAATGAGCAGACGGTCGACACGGTGCTCGAGACGCTTATGGACGAGGGAATCCGCGTAAACGGCGGGCAGGACCTCGGAAAGACTGTCATCTTCGCCCAGAACCAAAAACACGCCCGCTTCATCGTGGAGCGCTTCGGTAAACTCTATCCAGGCCTTCCGAGCGACTACATCAAGACAGTACTGCATTCTGACGACTACTCGCACACGGTCATTGACGAGTTTGAACTAAAGCCCCTGCCCGCGATTACCGTGTCGGTGGATATGATGGATACCGGCATCGACGTGCCGGAGATCGTGAACCTAGTGTTCTTCAAGAAGGTGCGCTCGAAAATTAAGTTCTGGCAGATGATTGGCCGCGGCACGCGCTTGTGCGAGAGACTTTGGGTGCTCGATCCCCTCGATGGGGCGCATTCTGACAAGGAGCGCTTCTTCATCTTCGACTGGTGTCACAACTTCGAGTTTTTCCGAGAGAATCCCAAGATCGTCGAGGGCAAGGTTGGCTTATCGCTTTCCGAGACGGTGTTCTGCCGGCAGGCGACGCTCGTGAAAGACCTTCAGCAGAGTGCTTTCGCTGGCGATGACTACCAGACTTTGCGCAGTGAGCTGGTGTCCACAATCCATTACCAGGTAGTGAATCTGAATGAGGAACTGGTCTCGGTGCGCATGCATCGGCAGGCGGTGGAGAAGTACAGGCAGAAGATCTCTTACACCTGCATCAGTGAGGGTGATTTGGGCGTGCTCACAAGTGAGGTGGCCCCGCTCGTGCGCAACGACGAGGCCGATGTGGATGCGCTTCGCTTTGATGCGTTCATGTATGGCTTCATGTGCTCACTTTGTGAGGGGTACAAAGTGACTAACCATGTGAACAAGCTCGTTTCTGTTTCTATGAAGCTGCAGGAACGTACCACTATCCCGCAGGTGAAGGAGAAGTTACCTGTACTTCGGTCGATCACCGACGAGGGGTTCATGACTGACATCTCGGTGCTGAAGCTCGAGGAGATTCGCTGTGAGTTGCGCGGGCTCCTGCGCTTTATTCAAGAGGGTAACGGGCGCCGCGA
>ERZ773180.884-NODE-884-length-16293-cov-13.595701_pt1 | contig 16293 bp, 18 predicted proteins | sample MGYA00511080_ERZ773180 | MGnify/ENA primary metagenome ERZ773180 (study PRJEB29015, sample SAMEA2738175) | human oral metagenome | biome: human oral; feature: human-associated habitat; material: saliva | place: China | collected 2178 ...
GCTAGATTTTTCGCCCGTATTCACAGCGCATTCTAAACAATAAAAAGCGGGAGGAGGTGGGAGGTTTGCTTATTGTGGTGCGATTGAGAAATGGGGACACTTTATAATGGATCGTTCTCCATGAGGGGACGAAAAAAGCGAGGGACGTTGGTGCGTCTCTCGCTTTCCTTTATATTTGTTATTCTGCTTTTAAGGCATCGACGACGGCGAGTAAGCCTGTGCCGTTGCTTGATTTGATAAGGACTTGGTCGCCTTCTTTGAGGTGGGCTTTCAAGTCAGCAATCAACGCTTCTTTATCCATGTAATGGTGAAGAGCTGCTGAATCGAACTGGCCTTTCAACGCATCATAGAGTGCTTCCATTTCTTCGCCGTACAAGTACACAAGTGCGACTTCGCTTGGAGAAATGACTTCTGAGATGCTAGCGTGCAATTCTTTCGAATGTTCCCCTAGTTCACGGATATCCCCAAGAACAAGGACGCGACGGCCTGTTGCTTCGACTGAAACGAATGATTTAATGACTGATTTCATCGCGATTGGGCTGGCGTTGTAAGCATCGTTTAAGATGGCTACTCCATTTTGGCCTTTCACCCATTGCGTACGGTTCTTCGTCAATTCGAAGTTCGCTAAGGCGGACACGATGTCTGAAAGTGGTACGTCTAATGTGCGTGCAATTTCAATGGCAAGTAGTGCATTTGAAACATTGTACGCTCCAAGGACCGGTAAGGTTACCGCCACGGTTTCAGTTGGTGTGACTAATTCAAACGCTGTGTGGTCTGAATATAGTTCGATATTTTTTGCTGAGAGTTCCTTGCTTCCTTCGCCGACTGTAACAATCTTGAAGCTTGCTGGTTTTTCAGCTTGTGCAATGCCTGCTGTAATTAACGCTTCATGTGCGGGATAAATAAAAGTTCCATTTTCTTGTAGTCCAGAAAGGATTTCAAGTTTGGCTTTGGCAATGCCTTCCTTGCTTCCCAATTGTTCCATATGCGATTCACCGATGAGCGTAATCGCAACAACTTCTGGGCGTGCCAATTTTGATAAGAACTCGATTTCGTGGAAATCACTCATTCCCATCTCTAAGACAAGTGCTTCGGTAGATTCCGGCATATCTAAAATCGTTTGTGGTAAGCCGATATCGTTATTGAAGTTTCCTTGTGTTTTATAGACACGGTAGCGTGCGCCTAGAGCGGCTGCTGTCATATCTTTTGTCGTTGTTTTCCCAGAACTACCTGTGATTCCAACGATGCGTGGAGATACTTTTTCCAAGTACCATTTCGCTAATTTTTGAAAAGCTTGAAGCGGGTCATCTACCCAAATGGCGCAAATCCCATCTGGAGGCGTTACGTCTTGTTTGCCCCATAATACAGCTGTTGCGCCTGCTTGAATCGCTTGTTCAATATAATCATGTCCGTCTGTTTGCCCTTGAAGTGGCACGAAAAGGCTGTTTGGCCCTAATTTTCGTGTGTCGAAGGCTACCGATTCGATGACTTCAAATCGATGTGCTGACTGATAATCAATCGCTTCGACGGCTTTTGTAATTTCAGCAACTGTTCCAATACTCATCTTTCTACCCCTTATCTCGCGTGACGATCGTTATAGCGTTTCAACGCTAATTGAATGAGTTCTTCGACTAAATCTTTATAGGAAATGCCCATTGCTTCCCAAAGTTTTGGATACATACTAAATTGTGTGAACCCTGGCATTGTATTCACTTCGTTGATAAACACTTCGTTTGTTTCTGTTAAGAAGAAATCACAACGCGTTAAGCCACTACCGTCAATGGCACGGAATGCTGTTACGGCATACTCACGAATTTTTGCAGAGACTTCTTCTGGAATCGCTGCTGGAATTTGAAGTGTTGTTGTGTTGTTAATGTATTTCTCGTTGTAATCGTAGAAGCCTGCTTGTTTCACGACTTCCCCTACCACAGATGTGTTCACTTCGTCGTTTCCAAGAACCGCTACTTCGACTTCGCGTGCGTCGATTCCTTGTTCTACGACGATACGGCGGTCATATTTCAACGCTTCTTCGATGGCTGCTGTTAATTCTTCACGGTTTGTCGCTTTAGAAATCCCAACACTAGAACCCATATTCGCTGGTTTCACGAACACTGGATAGCGTAATGTCCCTTCCACACGTGTGAAGATGGCTTCTGGTGATTTTTCGAAATCAGCTTTCACAAAAGGTACGAATGGCACTTGTGGAATGCCTGCTTGCTGGAATAAATGCTTGCTGGCAATTTTGTCCATTCCATTTGCGCTGGCTAATACGCCACAACCAACATATGGTAAGTCTAAAATTTCGAACAATCCTTGAATCGTTCCGTCTTCCCCGTTTGGTCCGTGTAAGATTGGGAATACCACTGTATCTGGTCCAGCGATATCGCATGGTTGGATGCGAACGCCTGTTGATGTTTCGCCTTCTGTTGTTGCAAAATGCGCTACAGGTCCTTCTGTTAAACGAAGCGCTTGGTCAAAAGCTACAGGTGCTTTTAACGCTTCTCCTTTTAACCATGTTCCTTCTTTTGTAATGTACACTGGTTGCACATCGTAATACTCGAAATAAATTTCTTTAATAATTGAACCGGCTGTTAAAATTGAAATATCGTGCTCTGCACTCTTTCCGCCGTAAATCACTACAATTTTCATATAAATCCTCCAAACTATTCGCGTAGTGCGAACCGCCTCATTTAGGCTCTTCGAACGTTATTTTGAAAATAACCTTGCACTTTTCAGTATAACAAAACGGCCCAATGGTTACAAGTTACGGCCAAGGCATTAAAAAAGCACCTCTCACAATCGTTGTGAAAAGTGCTTTAAAGGACGTCATTCATTGGGAGTTTTGCTGAAATCTTCCAATTTTGATACGTTTCGTTATACGCGAGTTGCCCGATACGGACGTTTTGTGTCACTGCTTTATCGGCATAATGATAACGGTCCTCCGTTAAGAAGATTGGCACTTCGTAGCTATCTTCTTTCTTTGTGACTTTATCAAAAGCAAGACTGATTCCTTCACGATACAATGGCATCATTTCTTTGAGCGCTTCGATGGAAATCGCTGCAGCCACTTTATCAGCACCAAAGAATAAGAACTTCGGTGTCTCGTTTAAGATATCTGTCATCTCGATTTGGACTTGCGTTGATAAGATTGGCAAGAACTGCTCAATTTTACGGTAGTACACTTTCGAGTAGCCATTTTCAAGTGACAAGTAAATAAAGTTATTTTGTAATTTATAGAAGAACGGCGAATGCAAGTGCGTCTTCGCGTGCGAAATATACAGCAAGTCTGCAATTTCTTGCGGCGTTAATTGATGCACGAAATCAATCGAATCAAAGTCCACCCAATTCGATGGCGCCTCTTTGCCTTCTTCCACCCCTTGGAGATACGCTAACACATTTTTACGCCCCTTCACCCACATGAAGCCCGTATATGGATCGTGTGTGGCAAGGCTTGACTTCCCGTTTAAGAGAAGAATGTTTTGCGGAATCTCAGACTGTGGTAAGGCAGACAAACGAAACGCAATCGACTTCGTTAATACATGGTTCGATACGCTATCGTAATGGATATACAATTGTTTAGCCACAGTCTCACCTCCATAGAGTTTATCATGTTCCATTATATAGGATTTCTTTCTACTAAAACATATATATTAGATTACATTTCTATATGTGAACCGCTTTCTTTTGTAACAATTTAGCAACATTCTAATCTAGTTCTCAGAAAACAAAAAAGACTGAGGAAATCCTCAGTCTTCAGGTTACATGTTTTCTAATCGTTTAATACGATTTGCCGTTGATGGGTGTGTTGAGAAGAGCGAATCTCCTTCTTCCCCAAACGGATTTGAGATATATAACGCCGCACTCTTCTTGTCGGCTTCCGTCATTGGCGGAGCTTCTGAAATCTTCGTCAATGCAGAGATGAGTCCATATGGATTTCGTGTGAATTCCACTGCTGACGCATCTGCTAAGTACTCACGATTTCGTGACAAGGCCAATTGTAGAATTGTCGACATAAATGGTCCAAGAATCATCGCGATTAAACCGATCACCATGAAGATGGCATTTGCGCCACCACCCTCGTTATCATCGTCTCGGTCTCTACTACCGCCACCCCAGAACATCATGCGACTTCCGAATTGAACGAGCATGGCAATCACGGCACCAAGCGCAATCGCAATCGTTTGAAGGCGAACGTCATAGTTACGAATATGTCCAAACTCGTGGGCAATCACCCCTTCGAGTTCCTCACGATTCAACCGTTCTAATAACCCCGTTGTCACCGCCACGGCTGCTTTTTCTGGAGAACTTCCTGTCGCAAACGCGTTTGGAGATTCGTCCTCGATAATAAAGATACGTGGCATTGGTACTTTTGCGATCATGGACATATCGCTCACGATATTCCAAATCATCGGTGCTTGATTTTTATCTGTAATTTCTCTGGCATGGTTTAATTGCATCACTACATTAGTCGCATTTGCAATCATCATCATTGAATAGAGTCCACCCGCAACAAGGGCGATAATCACCCCTGCTACTGCGTTATTTAAAGCGTAATATCCAATTCCGATTCCCACTGCAACGAAGAGCGCCATGTACAACACAATAACGACAAGCGTTTTGCGTTTGTTGGAAGCAATTTGTTGATATAACATCCTAGCACTCCCTCCCTACTAATGAACTGTCAATTAGAATTTCACTTCAGGAACTTTACGAGCTTCAACTGGAGTTTCTAACATTTCTTCTTTCGTGAATCCACCAAAACCAGCAATAATGTTTGTTGGAATTGATTGAATAGAGATGTTATATCTCGCAACACTTGAATTGTATAATTGACGAGCGTAAGAGATTTTGTTCTCTGTGTTTGTCAATTCTTCTTGTAAGTTTAAGAAGCTGTCGTTCGCTTTTAAATCAGGATAGCTTTCAGCTAAAGCGAAAATAGTTTTTAAAGCACCTGATAATTGGTTAGATGCTTCCATTTTTTCTTGTGGTGAAACATCGCTACCCATGTTTGCGATTTGGTTTCTCATCGCAATTACTTGAGTTAATGTTTCTTGTTCGTGTTTTGCGTAACCTTTTACTGTTTCAACAAGGTTTGGAACTAAGTCGTTACGACGTTGTAATTGAACATCGATTTGCGCCCAAGCTTCTTGAACCCAGTTTTTTTGTTGTACGAGTCCGTTGTATGCAAACATTGCCCATAGAACAATTACTGCTAAGACTCCTAAAATAATCCATACTACTGTCATTTTGTGACACTCTCCTTTAGATTTAATACCCTCATTGTACCATATTTTCCTAAATGTGTGTAAAATAGTTGGTAAAGATAGAGTAGCAAAACGTAAATTTTTCTGCATCCATCCTAAGACGGATTTTGCAGTAGAAAGGAGCCCCCATGATTCAGCAACAGTTATTCTCGCCTATTTCACAGACGCTGGAGAAGTTTTCTCGTTTCCCATTACCACAAAGCTACGTGAATTTTCTTGTGGAAAATGGTGCCGGATTCTTCACGAACACGAAAATTACAACGGTGGAACCAACGCGATTTGGCCTCGACTACGCCCTCTGTAATGGAGTGAGTGGCTTTACAGAAGGCTCTTATTTCCCAAGTGTTCTGGATGCTGCATGGTCTCCAGAAGTGACAGGGTTGCCCGAGTACTTTGTCGTCTTTTTCCAAGACGGACCTGTCTATTACGCCTTCGATTATCAAAACGGCATTGAACAAGAACCCATCATTCGTCTGATTGACGTTGAAATGGATCAGTGGCTCGAAGTGGCAAACTCTTTTGACGATTTCCTCTCTCGGCTAGAAGAAACGACCGAAGACATCACGTATGATATGAAAGATTGGGTTTCTATCCATACCTTATTGCAACAAATCGGACAGGAAAATCCCGATACACTGGAGGGTCTCCTTGAAATCTTGCAAGACACCCACCCACAACTCTTCTTGCAGCAAACAGCCTATGCCTTAGAGCATACAGAATCTGAAGCTATTCGTTCGATTTATAAAGAACGCTTCGCCTTTATCGAGGATTTCCTCAGCGCAGAATTCTCTTCCTATCCAGAATACGAGCACTGCCGCACTTTATTATCCAAACTATAACAATAAGACCAACATTTCTGTTGGTCTTATTTTCTTTCTCGTATTCACTCTCTTTTTTATAAGTAGCACCCCAAAAATAGTTCAAAACGGAAAACACGAAGGATTCTCACTTCCCTCTACCTTCTCTATTCCATCCTCTTTTTTTAAGTATCTCCCAAAAAATGTTCAAAACGAAGAACCTCGAGGAGTAGCACTTTCCTCTATCCTCTTATCCATCCTCTTTTTTTATAAGTATCTCCAAAAAAACTGTTCAAAACGGAGAACCCGAAGGATTTTATAGTAGCAGTAATGGGGAATCGTATTAAATGCGAATTAATGGTCGTAGGAATTTATTCCGTACGACCATTTTGAGGCTTTAAAGTCGAGAGACTACAGGCTCGAGACGGTACCCCATTACAGCTATTATAAATAAATCCTTCAGTGTTTGGAGTTTTGAACGAAGTTCAATTTTTTAGTAAGCACCTTTCGGTGTTTTTATCCAAAAAGAAAAAGAGGGGTGAAAAACTTTCACCCCTCGTCCTTTTGGATTACATCATACCCATGCCCGGATCCATCCCTGGCATTGGTGGTGCTACTGGAGCTGGTTTGTCAGCTACCACAGCTTCTGTTGTTAATAATAATGCTGAAACAGATGCAGCATTTTGTAATGCAGAACGTGTTACTTTTGTTGGGTCCACGATACCTGCTTCAATCATGTTTACCCATTCATCTGTAGCGGCATTGTATCCAATTCCTTTTTCTTCAGATTTCAAACGAGCAACAATCACTGAGCCTTCAAGACCCGCATTTTCTGCGATTTGACGTAATGGTTCTTCTAATGAACGAGATACGATTTTCGCACCTGTAGCTAAGTCGCCTTCTAATTCAAGAGCGTCTACTACTTTTTGAACGTTCACAAGAGCTGTTCCCCCACCTGAAACGATACCTTCTTCAACTGCTGCGCGAGTTGCGTTTAAGGCATCTTCAATGCGAAGTTTTTTCTCTTTCAATTCTGTTTCAGTAGCGGCACCGACTTTAATCACGGCAACCCCACCTGATAATTTAGCAAGACGTTCATGTAATTTTTCACGGTCGAAATCACTTGTTGTATCTTGTGCTTGTGCGCGAATTAAAGCAACACGGTTCGCGATTAATTCTTTAGAACCTGCACCTTCAACGATTGTAGTGCTGTCTTTAGAAACCACTACTTTACCAGCAGTCCCTAATTGAGCTAATGTTGCGTCTTTTAATTCTAAGCCAAGGTCTTCTGTAATCACTTGAGCACCTGTTAAGACCGCAATATCTTCTAACATCGCTTTACGACGGTCACCGAATCCTGGAGCTTTTACAGCTACCACGTTAAATGTTCCGCGTAATTTGTTTAATACTAATGTTGGTAAAGCTTCGCCATCCACGTCATCCGCGATGATTAATAACGCACGTCCTTGTTGAACGATTTGTTCTAATAATGGAATGATTTCTTGGATGTTTGACACTTTCTTATCTGTAATTAAGATAAATGGATTGTCTAAAGTCGCAATCATCTTGTCGTTATCCGTTACCATGTATTGTGATAAGTAACCACGGTCAAATTGCATACCTTCTACTACATCTAATTCAGTTTCAATCCCTTTAGATTCTTCGATTGTAATAACGCCGTCGTTACCCACTTTTTCCATAGCTTCAGCGATTAATTCACCGACTTCAGCTGAACCTGAAGAAATCGCCGCAACTTGTGCGATGGCTTCTTTTGATTCTACTGGACGAGAAATGCGGTGTAATTCTTCAACCGCTGCTTTTGTCGCAAGTTCAATCCCGCGACGGATGCCTACTGGATTTGCTCCAGCTGTTACGTTTTTCAATCCTTCACGAACGATGGCTTGTGTTAAAACAGTGGCTGTTGTTGTACCGTCACCGGCAATATCGTTTGTTTTTGAAGCCACTTCAGCAACGAGTTTTGCACCCATGTTTTCGAAATGATCTTCTAATTCGATTTCTTTGGCAATTGTTACCCCATCATTTGTAATGAGTGGAGAACCGAATGCTTTTTCTAATACAACATTACGTCCTTTTGGTCCTAATGTTACTTTTACTGTGTTCGCTAAAACGTCCACACCACGTAGCATGGCGCTTCTTGCATCTTCTGCAAATTTAATATCTTTCACCATAGTTGTATCCCCCTTTATTCAACAATTGCGATAATGTCTTTTTCTTTCACGATGATATATTCTTGACCATCTAATTTAACTTCTGTTCCTGAATATTTCTCGAATACGACTTTATCGCCAACCGCCACTTGACGGTCTTCTGCAGCAGTGAATTCGCTTGTTGCGATAACTTTTGCAAATTGTAATTTTTCTTGAGCAGTTGTTGGTAGGAATAATCCCCCAGCAGTTTTTTCTTCTTGCTCAACCATTTGAATAACAACTCTATCTTTTAAAGGCTTTAACATATGAAATCCTCCTTCATCTTTTTTAGCACTCAAAAACACTGAGTGCTAACTCATAGTTTTATGATACTCATTTGGTCAGGAAAAATCAAGAATAAATACTTGCTTATTTGTCTGGAATTTTGTAAGATTTTGACAGGAAAGGATGATTGCTATGACACGAAAAAGTTTCTTTAGAAGACTATATTTTGAAATCATATTAGCCGTCTTCTTTATCTTTCTAGCAACGACGCATTATCCTGGAAATGGATTTGACTTTATCACATTATTCTGCTGTCTATTCGCAACGACAAGCATCGTAACAAGTATCAACATGCTTCGCACCTATAACGAGTTGAAAAAACTCGCCAACCTCATCGATAATCTTCCCGATGACGAGGATTCACTAGACGATAAAGAACCAAAAGAAAAGCACTAATCGCTCCGCAAATCGGATTGGATTAGTGCTTATTTTTTTATTGCTTCGTCATCTTTTTCAAAAATCGATATGTTGAAAAGAATCTAAGCCCAGGAATCACTAATCCTATGGAATAAGCTAATAAAACAGTCGCAATGATTACTAAAATATGAAAAGTCCATAAGAATAATAGTACAAATATCAGGAATGCAACGACGAGAATTGAAGATAACTTGATATTCGTTTTATAAGTTTTAGAGGCTTCTTCTAAAACTTCTCGTTCCGTTTCTGAAGATAAAATAATAGGTTCCCCTACTGCCCATTGTTCTACTTTCCCCAACTGGAATCTTGTTAACGCGAATATACTAATGAGTATAAAAAACAGTGAAACAACTCTAAATTCAAACGTAACGTTCCAATCAAATAGTGGTAACAAGGCTTTTAAAAGTATCCCCGCAGTGGCAACCATTGAATAAAAGAATGGCGGTATTTTTAAAGTTTTAGTTTCTATGATGCTGTAATATTGATTATCATTCGTGTTGAAATAAATAAAGTCAAATGGTCTCTTACATAACATCAACCAATTTTTCTGAGTAAAAATCTTCTTGTTTTCCAAATTTTAAACATCCTTTTTTACAATTCTATAGATTCATATTCTATTATCATTTAAATCATGGACTAATAAAGCTTTTCACTAGCTCTATTTTTTATTATCTTTTTTTGATTCATCCACATTCAATGATTGATTACTATTCGTTGTGTGATTCGATTCTTGCACCATAAGTACCTTTACAACCGTGTAAACAACTGCTAAAAAGAATGCGAAACATAATAAAGTCCCAACGCCAAAATTAATGATAAAGTCATTAATAAATTGATCCCCAAAAATTCTTAATAGTTCCATCTGTTAACTCTCCCTTTTAATTGTTAAATTCCTTTTTTGCATAGTATACCGTATAAAGTTCCATATATAAACTTTACTCAGCTTTTTTACTTTTTACAAAGCTATTTAATTCTGGCGACCAACTACCTCCACCATTTTTTATCTTACCAGTATTATAATCCATATAAAGGTGTACGGAGACTGTATAATCTTTATTGTCATTAACATAAAGATAAACAAATATTCCACCTGTTGGTATTTTCTCGAAAGAGTCAATTGTATATTTTTGTATTTTCCCTTTTTCGGTAAAAGCATCGGGGTCAATCGATGTTAATCGTTTCAAATATATTTCCTTTACCTCTTCGCTGTTAACGATTTGACTCATCTCATTATGTTGAATAAAATCAACCGTCTTGTATCCACCAACTATTAAAATCAGTACTGCTAGAACTCCCCATAGTAATTGTTTCTTCTTTACCAAATCCAAGAACACCCCACTCTTTTAAAACTGTATACGAATCTATTTTTCATAGTATATCATGAACTACACTCGTAATAAATACTCTCTCAGTCTGTAAAAAAGCACTAATCACTCCGCAAATCGGATTGGATTAGTGCTTATTTTTATTCTTCATTATCTGTTGGTTCTTCTATTATTTCATTTTGGTCTAACGTTTCCTCGTCTTTTGTTGGTTTATACTTAACAACTGTGATTGCAGCTTTCATAAAAACATAAGCAAGAGCTACAATGCCTGCAAAAACAACCAAACCAAATATCATTAAAACCCAGATTACTTCTTGAACTGCCTTTGGATCCCAAAACGGATTCCCCTCAGTAGCTAATATCCTCAACAATTCCATCTATTGTTATCCCCCTTTTCTCTGTCGACTGACATTTTATCTAAATCCCTATACAACAGGATAATGATACACGTTTTAATCCTTTTTACCTACTAAATCTTTGACCTTTTTAGCATATCCTCCACCAGACTGTTGTATTTTCCCCGTTTCATGGTGTTTTTCTAGAGTCATTCGGACATACAGTTCACTATCATCATTCAGAAACACCGTAAACATAATTCCTCCCATAGGATTATGCTCGATTGACTGTTCATCAATCTGATAGGAAACAATTTTACCTTTATCTGTTAAAGCATCATTATCCAAATATCGGAGATAGTTTTCTACTATTTCTTTTACTTCATCACTCTTAACGATTTGGACCATCTCATGATTGCGAACTATTCCCATTATTGTATATCCACCGACTACTAGGCCCACAACTACAAAGAGTCCTAAAAGTACTCTTATCATCTTTTTCAATTTCAATCTCCATCCTTTTGAAACGGTATCTTATTTTTCGGATCCCTCTATTAATTTTTCAAATTCTTGAGACGGTCCCCCACCTTCATTGACTAACCTACCATCAGTATAACGGGGATCTTTATTAATCGAAAAATTGACATACATTTCTTTGTTATTATTAATAAAAACGCGAAACTTTATGCCTCCCATTGGGCTGACAAATATCGAGTCCTTATCAATTTCATAACTTTGAATGATATTCCCTTCTTCAAGTGCTCCCTTATGTCTTTTCTTTAAACTACTTTCAATAATTTCTTTAACTTCATCACTCTTAACAATTTGAACCATCTCATGATTGCGAACTATTCCCATTATTGTGTATCCACCAACTACTAAGCCCACAACTACTAAAAGTACCCTTATCAGCTTTTTCAATTTCAATCCCCATCCTTTTCCAATCAATCGCATTAAAGATAAAAACTTTTACATCCGCACTTCATTCACAATCGCTGTCGTCAGTAATTGAGAGAAGTTAATGTTACGTTTAACCGCCAAGTCATTGGCCCATTTTGGTATCGTCAATGTTTTCTTGACGAGTTTTGTGGCATCTAAATAATTCTCAACATCTACCATCACCATCGATTTAAAAGACTGATCCAGATTATATTCTGAGGCTACATCTTCATCGTCTTTAAATGGAAAATCTTCTTCAAGTGTCAAATCATTGATTGCGGAGGCTTTTGGTAATTTTTCTCCTTCTTCAATGAGGCTCGCTGCCATCATTCCTAAATACTCACTGGCATTACTCATTGCTTCAGAAATCGTACGTCCTTGTGTTGCTGAGTTCTCAAAGTCTGGAAAGTGAACAAAATACGGGCTATCCTCTTCCTCTACCGTAAAATAAATTAATGCTGGATACGTTAATAACATGTGCTATACCTCCTGCGTTTATTTTAGCACGTATAAATACGTATTCAAGTTTTATCACCTATTTTTCCACACAAAAAAGGCACCCTATGCGGATGCCTTTTAACAGATTATTTTTGGTTGTCCAAGAAATAAATGAGAGTTTGTAACTCGTTTGTTAAGTCCACGTTTTGAACTCGAACGTCCTCTGGTACGTCTAAGCGGATTGGTGTGAAGTTCAAGATTCCGCGAACATTTGCTTCTACTAAGCGGTCTGCTGTTTCTTGAGCAACATCTTGAGGCACTGTTAAGATGGCCACTTGGATTTGTTGCACTTTCAATTGTTCTACCATTTCATCCATGCTGTAAACTGGCACACCTGTTTGGATTGTTCCAACGATGTCTTCGTTTACGTCGAACGCTGCGCTAATACGCACGTTGTTGCTTTGGTGGAAGTTGTAGTTTAAGAGCGCTTGTCCTAATTTACCAACCCCTACTAAAGCGACGTTCGTTAAGCGATCTTGGTTTAAAGTATGGCTGAAGAATTCTAATAAGTATTCTACATCATATCCATATCCACGTTTTCCTAAAGCTCCAAAGTATGAGAAGTCACGACGGATTGTTGCGCTATCGACTTTTACAGCTTCACTTAATTCAGTTGATGAGATGCGACGTTTTCCTGCATCATGCAAGAAACGTAAGTAACGATGATAAATGGCCAAACGTTTCGCAGTTGCGCGTGGCACTTCGATTTCTTTTAATTCGTTTAAATCTTTCATTGATAAGACTCCCTTTTTCTTTTTTATCCATGCGTATTCTATCACAACGACATTTCATTTCACAAACAGTATGCTTATACCTCACGAACATTCATCAATTTCGCTTATATACAGCAAGCTTTGTGCTTTTTTCTTCACAACCTCCCTATTGTGATTGTGAATGCAAAGCCGAACGCTTTTCAATATTGGTCTCCCTATTTTTTATGCTAAAATAAACTGAAACTACATTGAAAGGACCCGTCATGATTTTATTACAAGGACAAGGACTCGCGCGTACGTTTGCGGATGAAGTCCTATTTGAAAATATTACCATTCATATTCAAGAAAATTCCCGCATTGCTATCGTTGGGCGAAATGGTACTGGAAAATCCACGCTATTAAAAATGTTGGCTGGCATCGAAGAACCTTCTCTTGGCGCTGTGTCAAAGAAAAAAGACCTCTCGATTGGCTATTTAGACCAATACGCTGCCATCCAGTCTTCTCGTACCGTGTGGGAAGAAATGCTGCATCTCTTCGAAGATGTGGAAACCTTGAAGAAACAAGCGCAAAAAGCAGCTGAACAACTCGGTGACCCCGACCTTCTAAGTGACCCTGTGGCGTACGAACTCGCCTTAAAACGATACGATCAGCTTCAAGAAGAATTGAACCAGAAGAATGCGTATGGTTACGAGTCTGAAATTCGTACCGTACTTCACGGCTTCCGTTTCTATCCAGAAGACTACGACCAACCGATTCAATCACTCTCTGGAGGCCAACGCACTCGTCTCGCTCTGGCTCGTATTTTATTAGAAAAACACGACTTACTCATCTTAGACGAACCGACCAACCACTTGGATATCGAGACATTGACGTGGCTTGAAGACTATTTACGCTCTTCAAGTAGCGCGCTTGTCATCGTATCCCACGACCAATACTTCTTGGACCGTGTGTGTAACGAAGTCTATGAAATCAGTCATAAGGCCTGCGAATATTACAAAGGGAACTACTCGCACTACTTAGAAGAACGCGAGCAACGCTATTTACTCAAACAAAAAGCCTACGAGAAGCAGCAACAAGAGATTCACGACTTGGAAGAATTCATCGCGAAAAACTTGGTGCGCGCCTCAACTACAAAACGCGCGCAATCACGCCGGAAGAAACTCGAGAAAATGGAACGCTTAGAGAAACCAAAAGGCGATCAGCGCTCTGCTCGTTTTGAGTTCACCGTGGAACGCGAATCCGGAAACCAAGTGCTACAAGTCACCGATGCGTATATCGGCTACGACCACGAAGCCTTGAGCGGTCCGATTTCCTTCCAGCTTCGTAAGCGTGAAGCCATCGCGATTGTAGGGCCTAACGGTATTGGAAAATCGACTCTCTTGAAGTCGATTACGGGTGAATTACCTTTAATCGAAGGCTCGATTGAGTTAGGCGCTGGCGTTCAAGTCGGTTACTATGACCAAAACTTGGCTGGCCTCTCATCGAATCAAACGGTTCTAGAAGAACTATGGTCTCGCCACTCTACGATGCCTGAAAAAGACGTTCGTTCCATTCTTGGCAGTTTCCTTTTCTCAGGAAACGACGTAGAGAAAACAACCGCGCAACTCAGCGGGGGTGAAAAGGCCCGTTTGGCGCTTTGTAAACTGTCTCTTGAACACGATAATTTCCTACTGCTCGACGAACCAACGAACCACTTGGACATCGACAGTAAAGAAGTGCTCGAGGATGCCCTTATCGATTACGACGGTACGATTTGTTTCGTTTCGCATGACCGTTTCTTCATCAACAAGGTCGCAACGGCCATTCTTGAAATCGAAGAAACTGGAAGCACGCTGTATTTAGGCGACTATGACTACTATCTCGAGAAAAAACAAGAGAAAGAAGAAATCGCCGCATTGCAAAAAGCAAAGGATGCCCCAGTGGATAAGGCCGAGCCAATGACAGAAGCCAAAGCCAGCTACCATGCTTCTAAGGAAGAGCAACGTCAAATCCGTACGCTCACTCGTCGCATTGAACAATTAGAAACAGAGATGCATGATATCGAAACCGCACTCGAACAAGTGCACGAGGCGATGACGCTGGAAGAAAACTATTCTGACCCAGATAAATCCGCTGCCCTCTCAACCGAAGAAGGCGCCCTTCTCGAGCGCCAAGAAACCCTGCTTGCCGAATGGGAAGAAGCATCTCTAGCGCTAGAAGAATTCAATCCATAATCTTTTGAAGTTATCATATATGATAATTTTCTACTTTCAGCAATTCAAAGAAGCGTAGACCCTTTTTATAGAGTCTACGCTTCTTTTTAGTTTTTAGATTAATGTTGCCACTGACTTTGATAGAGATTGTAGTAAAATCCACGTTGCTCCATCAAGCTGGCATGATTGCCTTTTTCAATGACATGCCCGTCTTTTAAGACGAGAATCACATCCGCCGTACGAATCGTCGATAAGCGGTGTGCCACGATAAAGCTCGTGCGTCCTTCCATCAGATGTTGGAAAGCTTCTTGAATCTTCAATTCGGTACGCGTATCGATAGAAGACGTTGCTTCATCGAGAATCAGCATATTGGGTTGTCCCATCATTACACGAGCGATGCAGAGCAATTGTTTTTGCCCTTGCGAGAAGTCCCCGCCGTCATCTGAAATCACCGTATCATACCCTTGTGACAGACGGCTTACAAATCCATGAATATGGCAGAGTTTGGCGATACGAATCATCTCTTCTTCGCTAATCATCGGATTTCCCATCGTGATATTTTCACGGACGGTTCCCGTTTGAAGCCATGTTTCTTGAAGCACCATTCCAAATCCATTTCGTAGGGAATGACGGGTGATGTCTTCAATCGAAAGTCCGTCGATGGCTAATTTTCCACTATTAATATCGTAGAAACGCATCAATAAATTAATCAATGTCGTCTTCCCACTTCCTGTTGGACCGACAATCGCCACACGTTGCCCTGGTTTAACGTCGAGCGAGAAGTCTTCAATGAGCGGTTGGTCTTTCACATAAGAGAAGTCCACATGGCTAAATTCCACTGCCCCGTCGAAGCTTTCAGGAGACGCAGCCCCTGCACGCTCTGGACGTTCAGAAGGTTGTTCCAATAGTTCAAACACGCGGTTGGCACAGGCAATCGCATTTTGCAACTCGGTAATGACTCCCGAGATTTCATTGAATGGTTTTGTATATTGGTTTGCGTAACTTAAGAAGGACGACAGTTGCCCAACCGTCACGCCACCGCTCATCACGAAGAACGCCCCGAACACGCCCACACTCGTATAGACGATACTATTGACAAAGCGCGTTGCCGGATTCGTAATGCTCGAGAAGAAGATAGCCTTGAGCGTTACATCCGATAACTCCTTATTAATGACCGAGAAGTCCTCGATGACTTTCTCTTGTTGCTGAAAGGCCGTCACCACTCGTGTTCCCTCAATCATCTCATTCATATAGGCTGTTTGGTCGCCACGAATTTCCGATTGTTGTTTAAAGAAATGATAGGATTTCTTCGCGACAAAGC
>ERZ773180.893-NODE-893-length-16236-cov-65.333539_pt1 | contig 16236 bp, 15 predicted proteins | sample MGYA00511080_ERZ773180 | MGnify/ENA primary metagenome ERZ773180 (study PRJEB29015, sample SAMEA2738175) | human oral metagenome | biome: human oral; feature: human-associated habitat; material: saliva | place: China | collected 2178 ...
CTCGCCCCTCCACCCTCCACCGAGCCGTCAAGATTGGTTCTTGAGACTGGGTTTTTAGACTGGTGCTTTTAGACCATCAGGGGTTCACGCTCCTCGAGGGGATTCAGGTCCTCGGGAGGGCCTGGGGCGCGAAACCCGGGGTCGATGTTCTCGGGTGGAGCCGGTGCGAGAAACCCGGGGTCAATGCTCTTAGGCGGGAACATGGGCGCAGGTTTCAGGTCCGGCAGGGTCGGGATGAGCGACTCACCACCGTCGTAGTCTCCGCCTTGCCTATCGCCACCGGCCACATGCGGCATAGCCGTTAGGTCACCAATCCGGGGTAGCGATTCAACCACGTCTGGGAGGCCCTGAATGATGCGAGGTGCGAGGCTCCCAGGGGTGGGTTGCGCTTCCGGACGCACAATGAATCCGGGGTCGATGTCCTCTGCCGGTGCCATGGGCATGCGACTGATGGGCTGCGTGTCCTGCGGTGCGTTGACGATGAATCCACGGTTGGCAGGTGCCTCGACATTGGAGCCCAGCAGCTTTGCGGCTGATGGCACGGGCTGTGCAGGTACAAGGTTTGGTGCGGGCCAGGCTCCTGAACTAGGCATCTGCGGCACAGGGGTTTCGGGCCAGGCAGGCTTCGGGTTCTGAGGCTTTTCCTGCGGACTCGGCTCGGGGTGCGGGAGGGTCTTTTTGACGCCCTCGATGACGGCGGGGAGTGTCTTGTTGAACTTCTCCCCTGCATATTCTGCTGTTTGTTGTACCCGTTCCACCCGATTTCTAATATCTTGAAGGCCTTTAACCTTACCGCCCGTTCCTTGCTCAATCGCTTCATCTATGCCCTTCTCGTCAAACCTGACTCCCGATTTATAGGCTTGGTCCGCATAAGTTCCGAGACGCGTGAGCGTTACGGCTTTTCGCTCAGCCGAGCTATAACCGTCTGGCATGGCAGAGCCCGAGGTAACTTTCTGTTCTGCCACTACATAGTCTTTACCGTCCAATGCAGCACGCATGCCACCAAAAACCGCGTTACTATGCCCCTCATGTTCTAGAGCTTCTCGGTAGTTTTCACCATGATGTACAGGGTTCTGGACGGTGATTGCTGTATCACGGTCATCAGGACGCCATCCATCTTCTCGCCATGCAGAATCAGGAACCCAGTCACCTTCTCCTTCCACGTAATCCACAGCGAAGCCACGGCGTTTGGCAGGCAAGCCTCGTAGCGGAGTACCTTGAGCGTAAATACCCACAATATTAAATTCCTTGGCAACCTCGAGGCTATTAGCCATGTTGTAGGCAATCATGGCGCCCTGGCTAAAGCCTTCCATGTACACACGGGCACCCTGCGGCGCACCAGCATCACGTAGAGCCTGCAAAACCATCTGGTAGGCTGGGTTCCCCGTGGTATCTTCGCCTAAGGTTTCACGCATGGCGCCTGCCGGATCAATGGGAGAACCACCCAAGGAACTAAAGTTAGTACCCGGAATGCTCACCACGTACAGGGCATGGGCGGGGTCGCCTTCATGTCCCGCTTCGTACATGACGGTGACGAGCACAACACCACGTTCTCCCCTACTCGCGTCGTGCTGGGAACGTTCAAACTCCTGATCCTGCGCCTTAGCAGCCGCCTGCAGACGATCCGAGCTGGCGCCTACAGAGAGCTGGTTTTTCTCGCCACGATGCGCAGCAACACCGTATTTGTCAGCTGAGGTGGTATACACGCTATACGCCCTCTTATCGGCATCTGGACCATGAAGGGGACCTACAATTCCAACTCCGTTCTCTTCCAGTACTTTCTCAATGAATTCCTGGGGCAGTCCCGTCATAGCGGAGAACCTGCTAGCAATACGCGGGCGCGCAATCTCGGGGTTCCATTTGGCATCAAAGTAGGCGGCTGCGCCGAAGAGGGCGAGAGCGGTTAGAGGCGAAAAAGGCAATGTCCGAGAGGCCGCGAAATACCCAAGCTCGGGGATGGTGAGCTTAACGAAATAGGTGACATTTCCGTATCCTCTTGCGATAAGTCCGCGGATATAGTCTTGGCTACTGCGCCCGTCGGGTAGCCTACCGCCGTGTGTCTTCCCCGTGAACTCGAACCAGCCTGCGACGGTGTTTTCAACCTGCAGGTAGGAGCTGTGGGCGGCTCGGACGGCGGCTGCGGTGACGCCGAACTTTGTGGCACTCATACCGAGGTCTCCGGCGAGGCCGGTGCAGAGGGCGGCAGCCTGCTGGGCGCGTCCGTTGATGCCGAGGAAAAGTCGGGTCTCAGTGGCGATGCCGAGAATGGGCATGGTGCGATCGGCACAGGTGCGGCTGACGGTGTCGAGGCCGTCGGCGATGGCGGGCATTTCTTCGAGGGTAACGCTGATGGTACCCCCAGTAAGCACTCCAGGCCCAGTGGGGTCTACGGGCCCGGAGAGGTCACCGATGGGCGCAACGGTGGGTCCGGTAATCATGGTGTCTCCTAGGGTGGGGTTAGTGGGTTCGGATGAGCGAGCTCAGCCCGTCGGGCAGGTTCACGTGCATGAGTGAATCCAGTGTTGACTGGGCTTTTTGCACGCCTGAGCGGGCGATGATTTCGCCGGGGTTGAGTTTTTCGAGAGCGTCGGCGGCGCTGTCGGCGAGTTTGCCGAGTAGGTTATCTACCGCGGAGGCGGCGGCCTGGATTGCCTGCGCTTTGGCGGTGAGGTCGTTGGCGAGTTCTTCACCGGCGGCGGCGATCATGGCGGCGGCGCCTTCGGCTTGTTCGGCTTGGTTGCGGATTTTTTCGCGGTGTTCTTGGAGTTGTCGCCGGTAGGCGCGTCCGGCTTCGGATGCCCAGTGGTCGCCGTTGAGTTCGTTGGCGCGTTGGTGTGCGGTGCGGATTTCTTGGGCTTCGGTGCGCATCCTGTGGGAGAGTTCGGCACCTTTGGTGCGGGCGAGCGCGGCGGCGGCCATAAGCTGGGTGGCGAGGGCGTGTCCGGCTGCGGTGCCGATGCCCATGTGTCCTGCGGCGCGGAGGATGTCGGTTGGTTCGATCCGGGGCAGGTGGGGTGCGGGAGGTGGTGTGGTGTCGACGATGGTGTTCATGGTGTGTCCTTTCGCGGCGGGTTTGTTTTAGGCTAAATCTGCCGCGGTGACCGTGCAGGCCGAGTGCGTCAACCTGTGGATAACTCAGGCTTGTTTCGAAAAATTCGCACGTTTTGCGCCCTTAAGACCCGAAAAACGCCCCTCCCGCGCCCCCTCGTTTTGTCATATTTCTGCAACTAACGGAGCCACCCATCACGTCCACATGCTCTGCCCGCCTCTTTTTTTCAGCGAATTCATGCAAAAATAAAGTTATGTCTCACACCAATAACACCTTCTTGCCTTCTGGCCGTATTGATCTGGGCACCGGCGAACTTGCGCTGGGCCCCCTGGACGGACGCTACGCATCCGTGACCGCGCCCCTGACCAACTACCTTTCTGAGGCGGCGCTGAACCGCGACCGCATTCACGTTGAGGTTGAGTGGTTCATCTACCTGTGCGAGCACGAGGTGCTGCCGGGTCTGTCCCCGCTGAGCGAGGAGCAGAAGAAGGGCCTGCGCGCCATTGTGACCGATTTCAACGCTGATTCTGTCGCTGAGCTGGCAGAGATTGAGGCAGTCACCGTTCACGATGTGAAGGCTGTCGAGTACTACATTGGCCGCCGCCTGGAGGGCCTGGGCCTGGGTCACCTGGTGCCGCTGGTTCACTTCGGTTGCACCTCCGAAGACATTAACAACCTCTCCTACGCACTGGGCATCAAGGATGCTGTTGAGAACGTGTGGGTTCCTGCCTCTGAGAACCTGATTGAGGTTCTGCTGAAGCTGGCTGAGGAAGGGCGCAACGTGCCGATGCTGTGCCGTACTCACGGTCAGCCGGCTACCCCCTCCACCCTGGGTAAGGAGCTGGGCGTGCTCGCCTACCGCCTGAAGCGCCAGGTCAAGCACGTGAAGGCGACCGAGTTCCTCGGCAAGATTAATGGCGCGACCGGTACTTACGCGGCGCACTATGCGTCGGTGCCGAGCGCTGATTGGCAGAAGATTTCTCGTGGTTTTGTGGAGCACCTGGGTCTGACCTGGAACCCGCTGACCACTCAGATTGAGTCGCACGACTGGCAGGCTGAGCTGTACTCGGATATCGCTCATTTCAACCGTGTGCTGCACAACCTCTGCACCGATGTGTGGAGCTACATTTCGATTGGTTTCTTCCGTCAGATTCCGGTGGCTGGTGCGACCGGTTCGTCGACCATGCCGCACAAGGTGAACCCGATTCGCTTTGAGAATGCGGAGGCTAACCTGGAGCTCTCCAACGCTCTGCTGGATTCGCTGGCTTCGACCCTGGTGACTTCTCGTTGGCAGCGTGACCTGACCGACTCCTCGGCGCAGCGCAATATTGGTGTGGCATTTGGTCACTCGGTGCTGGCTATCTCCAATGTGGTGAAGGGTCTTGAGCGTCTGGATATTGCGACCGAGGTTATTTCCGCTGACCTGGATGCGAACTGGGAGGTTCTGGCTGAGGCGATCCAGATGGTGATGCGCGCTGAGGCTATCGCGGGCGTTCCGGGCATGGAGAACCCGTATGAGCGTCTGAAGGAGCTGACTCGCGGTCACCGCGTGGATGCCGCTCGTCTGAAGGAGTTCGTGGCTACGCTGGGCCTGTCCCCCGAGGCTGAGGCGCGTCTGTCGGCGCTGACTCCGCACACCTATAACGGTATTGCGGCTCAGCTGCTGGATCACGCGAAGAACGCTTAGTCCGTAGCAAAGGATTAAAAACTAAAGACCCCGGGTCCCTGCATTCAGGGATTCGGGGTCTTTAGTGTATTGGGTCTTTAGTGTGTTTGGGTCTTCGCTATGTTCTGTTAGCCAGCGGGTTTAGCGGCCGAGCATGCGGCGGTGGCCGGTTTCGGTGTCGTTGCCCTTGCCGCGGGTGAAGACCTTGCCAGCTGCCTTACCTGCGTCTTTGACACCCTTGAGCAGGGAGCCAGCCACGCCAGAGGAGCTTTCCGAGCCTTCGCCGCCCTGTACGCGCGGTGCACGCGGGGTAATCATGAGCTCTGCGGGGAAGTAGGCGGGTGCGTCGCCGAAGGCTCGGCGGGTGTTGCGCACAACGTCCTTGCCGAGGGTCAGGTTTGCGCCGCCACCAACGATTGCGCCTACGCCGAAGGGCAGGGCGCGGCCGAGCAGTGCGCCGGTCTGGCGGGTGAGGAATCGGCGGATGAACAGGTTACGGATGGTGCGTTCGACGCTGAACATCTTGCCGCTGGAGGAGTTGCCGAGCAGCATGCCCCACTTGTTGGAGACGCCGCCTGCCTTGCCGGTCTGCAGCAGCACGGTGTTCATGAGCTGGGAGCCTTCTTCACCGAGCATGATTGCCATGACCATGGAGCGGGCGGTTTCAGCGTCGTGTACGTGCACGCCGTGCAGTTCTGCGACTGCCTGGGCGTAGAGTGCGGTGCGTTCGAGGTAGCCGCCGACTGCGAGCGCGGACAGGCTCATGGAGGTGACGGTACCTACGCCAGGTACGAATGCGGATGCGCCGGTGACGCCGCCGATGGCGGTGATGTCGCGCAGGTAGGTGCGGTCGAGGCGCTTGTGGATTTGTTCGGGGGTTTCGTCGGGGTGCGCTTCACGCAGTTTTTTGACGATGGACAGCGCGAGCGGTCGTTGCATGCGCAGTACGTTGTCGAGGGTGGTGGTTAGCGCGGGACGGGGGTTGCCGTCTTCATCGAATAGAGACTTCTTCGGGTCAAGCATGCTCTCAGTAAATCACGGCTTGGTGAATATTTCCTGAATATGGGGCCCGTGGTGGGGTGTGGGGGTGAAATTTCACCGAGGGCGTGGAGGTTTTTGGCGGGTTGTTAAGGTGTTTTGGTCTTTATTTGCGCCGGATTTTAAAGCGCGTAAAATTGTCGTAGATTACACACTATTCATTGTTTGCATAGTGCGTGACCTGTTTCACAAAGATTCGGGTTGCGCCTGATAACAGATAGCGGCTGACACCTCTTCTGGACTAATAAGGATTGCTATGACTTCTTCCACCCATACGCCCAATGCTGCGCGTTCTCCCCTGGCGACTCAGGGGCTGGGTGTTGCGTACGCGACCGGCGCGATTATTTCGGCGCAGTTCGGTGCGGCTCTCGCTAAGCAGCTGATGGGCGATTTGGGCCCCTGGGGCGTGGTGACTCTGCGCCTGCTGACCTCCACCATTTTGATGTGGGTGTTTTTCCGCCCGCAGATTCGTTCGTGGACCCGCCAACAGTGGCTGACGGTCATTGTCATGGGTATTGCGCTGACGGGTGCGAATGCATTCTTCTATGTGGCGATTGAGCAGGTTCCGCTGGCGATTGCGGTGGCTATTGAGTTTATGGGTCCGCTGGTGCTGGCGACGGTTATGTCGCGCCGCAAGCTGGACCTGGTGTGGATTGCGCTGTCCTTTACGGGCATGGCGATTCTGACGGCTGAGTCGCAGGCAAAGCCGGAGGATTTCGCCCTGGTGGGTGTGTTCTTTGCGGTGCTGACCGCTATTTCTCGTGCCGCCTACATTCTGGCGACGGAGAAGGTGGGCGCGCTAATCCCGGGTATGGGTGGCATGGTCATGGGTAACGCTGTTTCGACCCTGCTGGTTCTGCCGTTCCCGTTTATCCTGAGCGGCAATAACCTGTTGAAGGTCACTCAGGATGTGAACCTGCTGGCTATTGGCTGCCTGATGGGCCTGTTGGCTTCTGCCCTGCCGGCGCTGGGTGAGGTTTCTTCCCTGCGTCTGCTGCCCGCGCATATTTATAGCGTGGTGCTGTCCCTGGAGCCTGCGATTGCGGCGGCTGTGGGTATTGTGATGCTTGGTGAGGCTACCGGCCTGGTTCGTTGGACTGCTATTGCTCTGCTGGTGGCCGCGAGTATCGGCATTTCAATTTCTCACGCTCGTGCGCAGAAGAAGGCGCAGGAGGAGGGCACTTTGGAGGATCCCGATCGTTATCTGCCCGGTGCGGTGGATGCTCACGGCGTGGATATTGCGCATATGGCGACTAGCTCCATTACGATTCCTTCTGCCGAGCAGATTAAGGCTGACCGTGAGGCGAAGGGCCTCTAACGACTGAGCTTTAGCCGTGTCAACGGTTTCTAGCACCCCCGGGTAACAAGTAGGATAGTATCTCGTGTTGCCCGGGGGTGCACTCTTTAACTGCGCTGTTCAGGTTCTTGCCCCCGCTCGAATCGATACGTCATGTGTACACCTTGAGAGATGCACCGCCTCCTCGTAAGGCGCTGGGAGGAGAATCATGCCGCATACTTCATCTCAACGCCCCGCGCTGGGCATTATGTTTGTGCTGATGTCCTGCTCCTCATTGCAGTTCGGTGCCGCCTTCGCAGTCACTCTTTTCCCGCTGTTTGGTGCGCTGGCTATTAGCGTCAGCCGCCTGGCGATTGCCTCTATTGTGGTCGGTAGCGCCGTGTGGTTGGCTGCGCGTTGGCGTACCCGCCGCGGCGGCGAAATGCCGCCGGGTGCGCTGTCCTGGTCGAAGGAGCAGTGGCGTGCCGTCATCATTTTCGGTATGACTTTCGGTCTGATGAACGGCTTCTTTTATTGCGCGATTGACCGTATCCCGATTGGTTTGGCGGTTGCGGTGGAGTTCTTGGGTCCGCTGGCTTTGGCGTCTGTGCTGACTCGCAGGCTCCGCGACGTGGTGTGGGTGCTCTGCGCGCTGGTGGGCATGCTGGTGCTCGGTTATGAGGCGGTGGTCGGCAAGGATACCGACTACCTGGGTCTGACGTTCGCGCTGATTGCTGGCGTGTTCTGGGCGCTGTATATTCGCTCTAGCGCGAAGGTGGGTGCTCTAGTTCCGGGTGCGAGCGGCCTGGCGGTGGCGATGCTTGTTGGTGCTGTGTTTATTACCCCGGTGGCGGCGGTTGTTCCGGCGCCTCAGCCGATTTGGAATGCGGCGCAGGATCCGATGCTGCTCCTCATGATTTTTGGTACCGCCATGTTCGCTTCGGTGATTCCCTATAGCGCGGAGCTGATGGCTCTGCGTAACCTGCCGGAGCGCGTATTTAGCGTGTTGATGAGCATGGAGCCCGCTATTGCGGCGATTGCCGGTTGGGCGTTGCTGAATCAGGAGACCGGCCCGATTCGTTGGGTGGCGATTTTCCTGCTGATGACCGCGAGCGTGGGTATTACGCTCACCACCACGAAGGGTGGTTCCTCCACGCAGAAGGGTGACGGCGAGGACCCCGTTCCCATGCCGCTACCCGAGTAGAACCAAAATTCTGAGTAAAAACCAAGATACCGCCGGCGCGCGGCACATATAAAACCCCTATAGAAACCTCATAGAGAAACCTCATAGAGAAAACCGTTGAGGCGGGTACCCGGTCGGTACCCGCCTCAACGGTTTAAATCTCGAGCCTAATCTTCCAGGCTGTCCAGGAACTCGCGCAGCTCATCGGTGGTGAGCACCTCCGCCGGATGCGGGCCCAGGGCGTACAACCAGTCCTGGGTATCCTCGTCCAGCTCACGGGCGGTACCAACCAGCACAAGGTTGCCTTCGTTCTGCCCGCTGAGCATGGAGCTTTCGCACAGGCACCACACGTGGTCGAAGACTTCCAGCATGGCGGTTGCCTGCAACTGGAAGAAGGGTAGACCCGCGTCGTCTCCCACGTTGATGGCGACCATGCCGCGCTCGCTCAGGGCGTCCTTGAGTTCGCGGTAGAAGTCGCGGTTTGCCAGGTGGGCGGGTGCGTCCATGCCGGTGAAGATGTCGAGGATAATCGCATCGAAGCCGGGCACGCCCAGCAGTTCCGGCAGGTTCGCCAGCTGCTCGCGGGCATCCCCGACCACCAGCCGACAGTCGGTACCTGCGGGTAGCGGCAGGCGGTCCGTCACGAAGCCCATGAGCTCGGGCTCAATATCCACGGCAACCTGGCGGGAGCCGGGGCGGGTCGCCTGAATATAGCGCACGAGGGTCAGCGCACCGGCGCCCAGGTGTGCGGCGGTGATGGGTTCGCCGGCGGGTGCGAGCGCATCCACCGTGTTCGCGATGCGGCGCAGGTACTCGTAGAACACGTAGTCGGGGTTCTGCACGTCCACGTGGGACTGCTCGGCACCGCCGATTTCGAGGACGTAGCCGTGGTCGCTGAACCCGTCGGGGTGAATTTCGGCGCGCTGACCGCCGGAGAGCTGAATGTGCGCCACTACTTCACGCCAGCTTCACGCTTGAAGGTGCTGACCAAATCATCCACCGAGGAGGACGAATCCAGGCCGTCAACGATCTTGTCGTTCACGACGAAGGTGGGGGTGCCCTTCACGCCGATCTTCACGGCGTGCTCGTAGTCGCGCTGAATGGGCTTGACGGTGTCGGAGGCGAGCAGGACCTTGTCGAATTCTTCGGTGTTCAGGCCCAGTTCCTTGGCGTAGTCGTTGAAGAGGGTGCGCAGCTTATCGCGTTCCTTGATGTTCTTCCAGTCGTTCTGGGTGGCGAAGAGCTTGTTCGCCATTTCAAGATGCTTGCCCTGCGCCTCGGCGGCCTCCACGGCGAGTGCGGCGGGTACGGCGTTGGCGTGCATGTTCAGCGGCATGTGGCGCACGGTTACGTTCATGATGCCGTCAAGCTTCTTGGCGGCTTCTTCGAACTTGGGTTCTGCCTTGGCGCAGTAGGGGCACTGGTAGTCGGTGTACAGGGTTGCGGTGCCTGCGCCGGGTACTTCGCGGTTGAGGCGGTAGCCGACGTAGCCGTCATCAGCGGTTGCGGATGCCGAAGCGCTCGCAGTGGCGCTTGCGGAGGCGCTTGCCGAGGTAGCCGCGGTGCTTGCAGATGCGCTCGCCGAACCGCTTGCAGATGCGGAGGGCTGGGAGGAGCTGGAACCGCATGCGCTCAGTCCCAGGGCGGCGGCGGGTACTACGCCCAGCAGCAGGGTGCGGCGGTTGAGGGGTGAAGTCATGGGGGTTCCTCTCTCTACGGGTGGCGGGCTGGCATGTGATTAATCAGTCTGCGGTTAATCAATCTGTGGTTGATGTGCACTGTGAGGTGCGCTCAGCCGCCGTGGTTACAGGGTTTATTGTATGCCCCTGCCCTGAACATTCCCTATCTTCGGGCGGGTTTGCGGGGCGAATGCAGTGCACACCATAGGATCCCTGCCGTCTGCTCGCGCCTGCGGGCGCGATGTTGAAAGTAATTAGCCTCTCCCCCGCCTTTTTGGTACTATTGCGGGGTATGCACTGTTCGCCGGTTGCTTTCGAGCAGTTGGGAACGGCAGCGTATGTGCCTCTATAGCTCAGGGGTAGAGCATTTCCCTCGTAAAGAAAAGGTCGTGGGTTCGAATCCCACTGGGGGCTCCACATCCGCCGTAACGCGTGCCGGTTTCCGGTGTGTTGCGGCGGTTTTTAGCATCTGAGAGATGCCGTTTTCTTGAAGATGTCACAGTCGATTTTTAGGAGATTCTCATGTCTTCTCGTTCTTCACATGCTCAGCGCCTGCAGAACCGTTCGCAGGCTGGTCGCGCCTCCGCGGGCTCTGCACGCCCGATGAGCCCGACGATGCGTTTTGCTCTGGTGTACGTGTTGGCGCTGGTGGTTTCTTTGGCGGTGTGGTTCTTCTACCGTTCCGTGTATGAGGATGACACCTCGTTCTTGGTGCCGATTGTGATTTCTTTGGTGACTTCGTACGTGTGCGCTCATGCGTTGACGGGCGGCAAGTCGCCCCGTAACTAGACCGCCGACCGGCAGCCCGCCAGACTGTAGCCTCATGAGGTTTTAGGCAGACAAAAGCCGCGCATCCGATTCCCCATTCAGGGTTCGGATGCGCGGCTTTTTACGCGTGTACTTTACGCCAGCACCTTACTTGGAGGCACGCTGGAAGTCGCTGTCGGTCTTGCCCCACAGGCCGTAGACCTTGGCGAGTTCCTTGACCTTCTTTGCACGCAGGTAACGCGGCAGGTAGGAGCCGTCGCGGGGGCCGTCGAGGGGCACGTCGAGCATCTGGTGTGCTTCTTCGATTTCAATCTCGCTGGGGGAGAATGCCGCGTTGATGGTCTCCGTCTGGCGGATGTCCAGGGTAATCTTACCGGTCATGCCGTGGTCGTTCGCGTAGCCGCACGCCTTGGAGAGGTCAGCGCCGTACGCGCCGAGGGTCGGGCCGTCGATGGGGCCGGGCAGACCACCCAGGGTGGAGGCGATGACCAGCTGCGAACGCACGTAGGCGAGCGCCATGGGGGTTGCGGAGGAGCCGGTGTCGCGGCGGTAGTCACCTGCGCCGAATGCGAGGCGGAAAGTGCCGATTGCGCGGGCAATTTCGACGGAGTGGTGCACGCCGAGTGCGGACTCAATCAGCGCGATGATGGGGGTTCCGGGGGGCAGCTCGGCTGCGGTGCGGTCAATGTCGGTGGCGTGCTCTGCGGTGGCGAGCATGACGCCTCGCAGGCCCTTCACGTTCTTGAGGGCCTTGACGTCCTTCCACCAGTGTTCGGTGGTGATGGCGTTGATTCGCACCCATGCGACGACGCCGGAGTTGAGCATACGGACGACCTGTTCGCGGGCGGCGTCCTTCTCTTCAGGGGGGCAGCCGTCTTCGAGGTCGATGATGATGGAGTCAGCCTCGGATTCGAAGGCCTCTTCAAAAACTTCTTCGGAGGAGTTGGCGCGCACGAGGAGCCAAGAGCGTGAGAGGCTGGGGCGCAGCTGACGCGCACGCTCATTGCGGTGGAATTCAAACATGGTGTGTGACTTCTTCCGTGAATTGTATATGCATTGGGTTGTGCCGTAGAGGGGCAGGAAAAAGCCTGCGGTTCTTCCGCGCGTACCATCGCATTGTGTCGTCACCTCCATTGTGACGGAACCGCATAAGAAGCGTCCTACACCTCCTCTTTAAGCGTATCGCCTGTTGAAGTGCACATCAAACTAACTCGCCTGTTGACCGCAATTTAGGCCCGGCGCCATACCTCAACCGGCGCTATGCCTCAACCAGTTGGGTGCGGCCCACGGGGATTCCATCGTCGAAGATCAGCTCGCCGGCGGCTTCCTTCTGGGCGCGCTGAATCAGACGTTCGGCATCCTCAATGTGCTGGATGACGGTTTCCACGCGGCGGTGCACGCTCACCTGGCGGTCGCATCCGGTGGCGCATTCGCCAAAGCAGCGTGCCATGGCGAGTGCTTCGGCGCAGAGTGCCACGGCGTTACCCGCCTTGGAGAGGGCGCGGTTCAGGTCGGAGTAGGTGCCGAATGGGGAGGCGGGAATATCGCCGTCGCTGGGGGCGAGGCGGTGCGCTTCCATGGCGACGGCGCGCACGCGCGGGATGAGGTCGGCGAGTGCGTTGGCGTCCGGCACAATGAGTTCAATCATGGAGGCGGACGAATCGGTTGCCGCTAGGCGTTCGAGGACCTGGTGGAAGCGGTCAATACCGCGAATGAACCGGTCGTGGGATCGGCGCCAGATGCCCTTGCCGAGTTCGGCGTCGTCGCGGCGTGATTGCAGGTAGCTTTTAAGTCCCATGTGTCCTCCTCTGCGTGGTGTGTGTGCCGTATTGGTTAGTCTGTGGAGGTTGCCGGCGTTGGGCTCTGCGGCGACCCGCAAACCTCCCTACACTTAGGTTACCCTAAATCTCTTTTAGTGACGAGATGTCAGCAGTCAGTTAATCATTTCGACCCAGATTTTCATCACGCCCCTCACGCAACGCTCCCCGCGGCACCCACCTGATGCGACGCCCAGATGATGCGACGCCACGGGGAGCGCAACGATTTCTAGACCATGCGCAGCACAACCTTGCCGCGATGCTGACCCGAGTCGAAGTACTCGTGGGCGGCAGCCGCCTCCTCCATGTCGAAGATACGGTCGAGCCCCACGCCAATCCTGCCGGATTCGATGAGTGGCAGCACGTGTTCGCGTACGCCGCGCAGAATCTCAGCCTTCTGCCGATCCGAACGGGTGCGCAGGCTCGTGGCGTGCACCGACAGGCGGCGGGTGAGCATGTAGCCCAGGTTCACTTCTGCTTTGGCGCCACCCTGCAGGCCGATAATGCACAGGTGCCCGCCGTCGGCGAGGGTGTGCAGGTTATCGTCCAGGTACTTTCCACCCACGACGTCGAGGATGTAATCGGCGCCGCGTCCGCCGGTTTCAGCCAGCAGAACTTCACGGAACGAATGTTCGGTATAAATAATAGGTTCAGCACCTAGTGAGCGCACATATTCTGCTTTTTCCTCGGTGCTAACGGTCGCAAACACACGAGTACCCGCGGCGAGCGCCAGCTGAATAGCGTGCACACCGATACCGCCGGTACCGCCGTGAATGAGCACCACCGCGGGTTCACCGTCTTCTTTAAGGTTTTCGGCGGGGTTCATGCTCATACCGCAGGTGAGCACCAGGTTCGAGTAGACGGTTGCCGCGACTTCGGGAATGCCGGCGGCTTCAGCGAAGCTCAGCTGTTCGGGTACGGGCAGCACGTGGTCGACGGGGACGGTCACGTAGTCGGCGTAGCCGCCTCCAGCGAGGAGCGCCATGACGGGGGTGCCACGGTTCTCCACGGAGGCACCCTCACCGACCGCCTCAATAACGCCGGCTACTTCGAGGCCGTAAATGGGGCTTGCCCCGGCGGGCGGCGGGTAGAATCCGCGGCGCTGTAGCGCGTCGGCGCGGTTGATTCCGGCGGCGTGAACGCGGATGAGAACTTCGTGGGATCGGGGTACGGGGGCGGGGACTTCGCTGATTGTCAGAGCCTCAGGTCCACCGTGACTGTTCTCAATAATTGCTCTCATGAGTCCTCCTCATTGCCGGAAGCACCATCGTTGGTGCGCGATTTACAGAAAGCTTATCGCATGAGATAATCTCGTAGTGCCCTGCGGCACGGTATTGCCATAAAATGCCGGTCTCTGGTGCGTATGGATGGTTGTCCGAGCGGCCGAAGGAGCTGGTCTTGAAAACCAGTAGGCGGTAACCCCGTCTCAAGGGTTCAAATCCCTTACCATCCGCGTTATAGCTTCTGCTCCACGTGTGGAGCGTAAAGAGCCCCGTTCCTCGTATTGAGGAGCGGGGCTCTTCACATACGCCGTTTCGAGTTACCGGTAGCGTTGTTAATTGATGTGCGACAAGGCGTTTGCAATCAACATGATGAGGAAGGCAATACCAATGAAGAAGCATAGCCCCAGCCCGTTGAGAATACGACCTTCTAGGGCGCGCACACCGTGCCGCTGCGCTACCCGCCCCTGCCAGATGCCCAGGATGTTCAGCACCGGCGCAGCGAGAGCTACCTGAGGACCGCTTACTTCATAATCCTGGACGAGCAACCAGAACCCTAGAAAGAAAGACAGCGGGGCGAGGAAGCCGCAAAGCAGGGAGAAGTTCGCTGCCCTTTTACCGTCTTGTACCCCTTGCACCTCGGGAGGTAGCTCGCTTGCAGGTTGCTGCCATTCGTCCGTGTCCTCAGCCTCGGACTGCAGGCTGTCATCCGCCTGGTAGAGCTTGGCGTATTCGGGATCGTAATCGAAATCTTCGTTGTTTTGGGGTAGCTGCGACATCGCATCCACAACCTTTCACATTCCGCACGAGGGGGGTGTTAACTTCACCCTAGACCCTCCCCCGCCGAGGGAACAAGCATGTCGAGCCGATTTCACTAAACATACGGCATATACACAGCAAAGCCCCGCTCCTTGCGTTGAGGAACGGGGCTTATGCGTGCCCTCCAGTGAGGGCAGAAGCTTTTAGAAAAGTACCAGCATCTGCACTGCATCCACCAGGCCGGAGTTAGAGCCAGAAGATGTAAGAGCCATCATTAGAATCATCAAAAGACTGCCAGCATACAGCGCCAGGAACGCAATACCGACGGCTACGTTAATCCAGCTCATGATGCGACCAGCCGAAGCAGCAACACCGTAACGCTCCGCCTCGTTCGCCTTGAAAATACCGATAATACCCAGAATCATAGGCGGCACCCCGAGGGTGAACCAGCTTAAGGCCACAACACAAACCAAGCCAATGATACCGAGCACCATTGAGGTCTGAGCAGCCTTCTCACCCGCAAGCTGTTCGGGAGTCTTCTGCAAAAAGCCCACAGGAACCATCATGGGCTGACCGTACTGGTCGGGCTGCTGGTACTGCTGACCGTACGGGTCATACTGATTCTGCCCGTACTGGCCCTGATTATACTGGTCGTAGGAGCCGTACTGGTCATAGGAATACTGACCGTAGGAGTTCTGCCCGTACTGGCCGTAAGAGCCCTGACCATACTGACCATACTGCGTGTTCTGCCCGTACTGACCGTTCTGGTTGTACTGTTCGTTCAGACGGTTGTAGTCCGGGTTGTAATCGTAGGGGTCTGAACCCCGAGGATTCTGAGACATGGCATCTCACTTTCGTACGGCTGGTGTGTGTTAAACCTAATTCACCCTAACCCATGAATGGAACGGGTACAACTACATCCGCTACCCAAGCCCCCACAATGCCTTATCTGAGTGCTCTAAAGGATATGCAAAAGCCCGCGTGCGCACGGGGCGCTCGCGGGCCTTCTCTGACCAGTAGCTATAAAAGATATCCGGCTAAACATGCATCATGAGCAGAATCAACAGCAGCATCTCAAAAGGCACAGTCAGGGCACCAAGCAGCATATTCGTAACTCCCAACGCAACACCAGCCACTCTCATATGACCGCGGTGGCGTGAAGCAATCGCTAGAATCAAGCCCACAAAGCCCAGAACAATGGAAGCGCCTCCGTCCGTCCAATAATTCAGCACAAAAACACTAATCAGTCCAAGAACACCGATAATGAGCGAGGTCATCGCAATAATCCAGCCCGGAGTGTGCGTGTTCTCATGCTCGGGAAGAACATACACCGGCTGCGCAAACTGCGCAGGACGCACCGCATGCTGCGCAACCTGCTGGTTATTGAAAGCCGGGTTGTTCACGGGGAAGGGAACGCCCTGAGGAGGCTGAGTCTTCTGAGGAGTCTGGGGCATCTGAGGAACGGTGGTAGTCACGGATGGGGGCCTTTCTATCTGGACCGCAATGTCGCATCTACCCTCAAAACTACATCACCTAAATGCCTCAAACACCTAAATTCAGGGTATTTAAAGGTTAAACAGCTATATTCACACGCTTCTCGCAGGTAAAGAAATCACAGTCGCGAAGAAATTAACACCATCCCAGCCACATATATCTCTCCCGACCCACAAGCCGAATTGACCAAGCGCAAAACAGCCTATATTCTTATAGGGATGCGCTCACGAGCGCACCGTGGAGACGTGCCAGAGCGGCCGAATGGACTTCACTGCTAATGAAGGGTC
>ERZ773180.900-NODE-900-length-16165-cov-22.144879_pt1 | contig 16165 bp, 3 predicted proteins | sample MGYA00511080_ERZ773180 | MGnify/ENA primary metagenome ERZ773180 (study PRJEB29015, sample SAMEA2738175) | human oral metagenome | biome: human oral; feature: human-associated habitat; material: saliva | place: China | collected 2178 ...
AAACATGGTGGAATAATTTTGCTATAGCTTTTGCTGGGGCAACAATCATTCCCGCACTCCTAACAGGCTATATTCAGATTGCTTTTGGTGTTTTATTGGGAATTTTATTTACTTTGACCCTGCCAGCTGTTATGGTAGATGCGATTTATGCAGCTATTTACATAAGAAAGCATCCTGATAGCGATGGATTAGTTTAGAAATGAAATCGTTTGTAAATATCTAAGAAAGGTGCACTTAATTTGACAATTCAAGGGAGATGAAAATTTCTTGACTTCCATACTATAATTGTAATCGCCTATTTAGCTCAGTTGCTAGAGCAAGGCACTCGTAAAGCCTAGGTCACAGGTGAACATATGACTGAAGATTTGCAAAATTAGATATGTAGGAAATAACCGTTAAGCCTAGTTCTTATCGGTTATTTATGTTGTTACACAACATTGTTATTGCATCAATTATGTCTGTTTTTGTAACTCTGGTAGTGCTTCAACTTGATTGCTACTATTTTTGATGGTGTGAATGTGCTTATAATGTATCTCAGTTAAGTACGAAATTTTTATACTATTTTTAACACGCGTTAAAAATGAAATTAACAGATATTAATTTTTCTTGACTTAAATTTTTTTAATTGATATACTATTTTTCAGAGAGCTAACAATTATATATAAATGTACTACTCTATTTCCTAGATAATACTTAGTAAAACTTTTTATAACAAAGGCTAGCAAAGTTAAAGTTTTCTATCTATTGGAAGTTAAATAAATATGTAAGGAATTAAAATGAAAAAAAGTACAGTATTGTCATTAACCACAGCTGCAGTTATTTTAGCAGCATATGTCCCTAATGAGGTAGTTTTAGCAGACACATCTAGTTCTGAAGATGCTTTAACTATCTCTGATAAAGAAAAAGTAGTAGATAAACAAAAAGAAAACAAAGAAAAACTTGAAGATATTCATAATACTATAGAAACTTCAAAGGATACTGAAGAGAAGAAAACAACGGTTATTGAGGAAAAAGAAGTTGTTAGTAAAGAATCTGTGATAGATAACAAAACTAGCAATGAAGAAGAAAAAATCAAAGAAGATTCCAATCAATCCAAAGAAGATAAAGTGGACTCGTCTGCAAGTAAAGACCCAGAAAATCCCCAAAAAGAGGATAAACTTGTCTATATTGCTGAATTTAAAGATAAGGAATCTGGAGAAAAAGCAATCAAGGAATTATCCAATCTTAAGGATACAAAAGTTTTATATACTTATGATACGGTTTTTAATGGTGTTGCAATAGAAACAACTCCAGATAATCTGGACAAAATTAAACTAATAGAAGGTATCTCATCGGTTGAACGATCACAAAAAGTCCAGCCAATGATGAATCATGCCAGAAAGGAAATTGGAGTTGAAGAGGCTATAGATTACCTAAAATCTATCAATGCTCCATTTGGTAAAAATTTTGATGGTAGAGGTATGGTCATTTCAAATATCGATACCGGGACAGATTATAGGCATAAGGCTATGAGAATCGATGATGATGCCAAAGACTCAATGAGATTTAAAAAAGAAGACTTAAAAGGCACTGATAAAAATTATTGGTTGAGTGATAAAATTCCTCATGCTTTCAATTATTATAATGGTGGTAAAATTACTGTAGAAAAAGCTGATGATGGAAGCGATTATTTTGATCCACATGGGATGCATATTGCAGGGATTCTTGCAGGAAATGATACTGAAAAAGATATTAAAAACTTTAACGGAATAGATGGAATTGCTCCTAATGCACAGATCTTCTCTTATAAAATGTACTCTGACGCAGGATCTGGCTTCGCAGGAGATGAAACAATGTTTCATGCTATTGAAGATTCGATCAAACACAATGTCGATGTTGTTTCGGTATCATCTGGCTTTACAGGAACAGGTCTTGTAGGTGAGAAATATTGGGAAGCTATTAGAGCGTTAAGAAAAGCAGGCATTCCAATGGTTGTAGCTACGGGTAACTATGCGACTTCTGCTTCAAGTTCTTCATGGGATTTAGTGGCAAATAATAATCTGAAAATGACAGATACTGGAAATGTAACGCGAACTGCAGCACATGAAGATGCGATAGCGGTCGCTTCTGCTAAAAATCAGACAGTTGAGTTTGATAAAGTCAACATAGGTGGAGAAAATTTTAAATACAGAAATATAGGAGCCTTTTTCGATAAGAATAAAATCACAACAAATGAAGACGGTTCAAAAGCTCCTGATAAGTTGAAATTTGTATATATAGGCAAAGGTCAAGACCAAGATTTGATAGGATTGGATCTTAAGGGCAAAATTGCAGTAATGGATCGAATTTATACCAAGGATTTAAAAGATGCTTTTAAAAGAGCAACGGATAAGGGCGCACGTGGCATTATGGTTGTAAATACTGTCAATTACTACAATAGAGATAATTGGACAGAGCTTCCAGCCATGGGATATGAAGCGGATGAAGGGACTAAAAGTCAAGTATTTTCAATTTCAGGAGATGATGGTGTAAAGCTATGGAACATGATTAATCCTGATAAAAAAACGGAGGTTAAAAGAAATAGTAAGGACGATTTCAAAGATAAATTGGAGCAATACTATCCAATTGATATGGCCAGCTATAATTCTAATAAACCGAATGTAGGTGACGAAAAAGAGATTGACTTTAAGTTTGCACCTGACACAGACAAAGAATTGTATAAAGAAGATGTCATCGTTCCAGCAGGATCCACATCTTGGGGACCGAGAACAGATTTGCTTTTAAAACCTGATGTCTCAGCACCAGGTAAAAATATTAAATCCACTCTCAATGTCATTAATGGGAAATCAACTTATGGTTATATGTCAGGGACTAGTATGGCAACTCCAATCGTGGCAGCTTCTACTGTTTTGATTAGACCTAAGTTAAAGGAAATGCTTGAAAAACCTGCTTTGAAAAATCTTAAGGGAGATGACAAAATAGACCTTACAAGTCTTACAAAAATAGCCCTACAAAATACTGCACGCCCTATGATGGATGCGACTTCTTGGAAAGAAAAAAGTCAATACTTTGCATCACCTAGACAACAGGGAGCAGGGCTAATTAATGTTGCCAATGCTTTGAGAAATGAAGTTGTAGCGACTTTCAAAAACACAGATTCTAAAGGTTTGGTAAACTCTTATGGTTCTATTTCTCTTAAAGAAATAAAAGGAGATAAAAAATACTTTACAATTAAGCTTCACAATACATCAAACAGACCTTTAACCTTTAAAGTTTCAGCATCAGCAGTAACTACAGATGCTCTAACTGACAGACTAAAACTGGATGAAACATATAAAGACGAAAAATCTCCAGATGGGAAGCAAATTGTTCCAGAAATCCACCCAGAAAAAGTCAAAGGAGCAAATATCACATTTGAGCATGACACTTTCACTATAGGCGCAAATTCTAGCTTTGATTTGAATGCGGTTATAAATGTTGGAGAGGCTAAAGACAAAAATAAATTTGTAGAATCATTTATTCATTTTGAGTCAGTGGAAGAAATGGAAGCTCTAAACTCTAACGGGAAGAAAATAAACTTCCAACCTTCTTTATCAATGCCCCTAATGGGATTTGCTGGGAATTGGAACCACGAACCAATCCTTGATAAATGGGCTTGGGAAGAAGGATCAAAATCAAAAACAATGGGAGGTTATGATGATGATGGTAAACCGAAAATTCCAGGAACCTTAAATAAGGGAATTGGTGGAGAACATGGTATAGATAAATTTAATCCAGCAGGAGTTATACAAAATAGAAAAGATAAAAATAGAACATCCCTAGATCAAAATCCAGAATTATTTGCTTTTAATAACGAAGGGCTAAATGCATCATCAAGTGGTTCTAATATTGCTAACATTTATCCTTTAGATTCAAATGGAAATCCTCAAAAGGCTCAACTTGAAAGAGGATTAACACCTTCTCCACTTGTATTAAGAAGTGCAGAAGAAGGATTGATTTCAATAGTAAATACAAATAAAGAGGGAGAAAATCAAAGAGACTTAAAAGTCATTTCGAGAGAACACTTTGTTAAAGGAATTTTAAACTCTAAGAGAAATGATGCAAAGGGAATCAAATCTTCAAAACTAAAAGTTTGGGGTGACTTGAAATGGGATGGACTCATCTATAACCCTAGAGGTAGAGAAGAAAATGCACCAGAAAGCAAGGATAGCCAAGATCCAGCTACTAGGATAAGAGGTCAATTTGAACCGATTGCAGAAGGTCAATATTTCTATAAATTTAAATATAGATTAACTAAAGATTACCCATGGCAGGTTTCCTATATTCCTGTAAAAATTGATAACACAGCTCCTAAGATTGTTTCGGTTGATTTTTCAAATCCTGAAAAAATTAAGCTGATTACAAAGGATACTTATCACAAGGTAAAAGATCAATACAAGAATGAAACTCTATTTGCGAGAGATCAAAAAGAACATCCTGAAAAATTTGACGAGATTGCCAACGAAGTTTGGTATGCTGGCGCCGCTCTTGTTAATGAAGATGGAGAGGTTGAGAAAAATCTTGAAGTAACTTATGCAGGTGAGGGTCAAGGAAGAAACAGAAAACTTGACAAAGACGGAAATACTATTTATGAAATTAATGGTGCAGGAGATTTAAGAGGAAAAATCATTGAAGTTATTGCATTAGATGGCTCTAGTAATTTCACAAAGATTCATAGAATTAAATTTGCTGATCATGCTGATGAAAAGGGGATGATTTCCTATTATCTAGTAGATCCTGATCAAGATTCATCTAAATACCAAAAACTTGGAGAGATTGCCGAATCTAAATTTAAAAATTTAGAAAATAGAAAAGAGGATAGTCTTAAAAAAGATACAACTGAGGAAGAACATCATCAAGAAAATGAAGAGTCTATCGAAGAAAAATCTAGCTTGACTATTCATAAAACGATTTCAACAATTAGAGATTTTGAAAGTAAAGACTTGAAGAAACTCATTAAAAAGAAATTTAGAGAAGTTGATGACTTTACAAGTGAAACTGGTAAGAGAACAGAGGAATACGATTATAAATACGATGATAAGGGAAATATCATTGCTTATGACGATGGTAGCGCCTTAGAATATGAAACTGAAAAACTTGACGAAATCAAATCAAAAATTTATGGTGTTCTAAGCCCATCAAAGGATGGACATTTTGAAATTCTTGGAAAAGTAAGTAATGTGTCTAAAAATGCCAAGGTATATTATGGAAATACCTATAAATATATCGAAATCAAAGCGACCAAGTATGATTCCCATTCAAAAACGATGACATTTGATTTATACGCTAATATTAATGACATTGTGGATGGATTAGCTTTTGCAGGAGATATGAGATTATTTGTTACAGATGATGGTCAGAGAAAAGCTGAAACGAAGATTAGAATGCCTGAAAAAAATAAGGAAACTAAGACAGAATATCCCTATGCATCAAGTTATGGGAATATAATAGAATTAGGAGAAGGAGATCTTTCAAAAAACAAACCAAACAATTTAACGGACATGGAATCTGGTAAAATCTATTCTGATTCAGAAAAACAACAATATCTGTTAAAGGATAACATCATTCTAAGAAAAGGCTATGCACTAAAAGTGACTACCTATAATCCTGGAAAAACGGATATGTTAGAAGGAAATGGAGTCTATAGCAAGGAAGATATAGCAAAAATACAAAATGTCAATCCTAATCTAAGAGTCCTTTCAGAAAAAATAATTTATGCTGATAGTAGAAATGTTGAAGATGGAAGAAGTACTCAATCAGTATTAATGTCGGCTTTGGACGGCTTTAATATTGTAAGGTATCAAGTGTTTACCTTTAAAATGAATGATAAAGGGGAAGCAATCGATAAAGATGGAAATCTTGTGACAGATTCTTCTAAACTGGTATTATTTGGTAAGGATGGTAAAGAGTACACTGGGGAGGATAAGTCCAATGTAGAAGCTATAAAAGAAGATGGTTCTACGTTATTTATTGATGCAAAACCAGTAAACCTTTCAATGGACAAGAACTACTTTAATCCATCTAAATTTAATAAAATTTATGTACGAAATCCAGAATTTTATTTAAGAGGTAAGATTTCTGATAAGGGTGGTTTTAACTGGGAGTTGAGGGTTAATGAATCGGTTGTAGATAATTATTTAATCTACGGAGATTTACACATTGATAACACTAGAGATTTTAACATTAAGCTTAATGTTAAAGACGGTGACATCATGGACTGGGGAATGAAAGACTATAAAGCAAACGGATTCCCAGATAAGGTAACAGATATGGATGGAAATGTTTATCTTCAAACCGGCTATAGCGATTTGAATGCGAAAGCGGTTGGAGTACACTATCAATTTTTATATGATAATGTTAAACCAGAAGTAAACATTGATCCAAAAGGAAATACTAGTATCGAATATGCTAACGGAAAATCTGTAGTCTTTAACATCAATGATAAAAGAAATAATGGATTCGATGGTGAGATTCAAGACAAACATATTTATGTAAATGGAAAAGAATACAAATCATTTGATGATATTAAACAACTAACAGATAAGACACTAAACATTAAGATTGTTGTAAAAGATTTTGCAAGAAATACAACCGTAAAAGAATTCATTTTAAACAAGGATACGGGAGAGGTAAGCGAATTAAAACCTCATACGGTGACTGTGACCATTCAAAATGGAAAAGAAATGAGTTCAACGATAGTGTCGGAAGAAGATTTCATTTTACCTGTCTATAAGGGTGAATTAGAAAAAGGATATCAATTTGATGGCTGGGAAATTTCTGGTGTCGAAGGGAAAAAAGATGCTGGTTATGTTATTAATGTGTCAAAAGATACCCTTATAAAACCTGTATTCAAGAAAATAGAGGAGAAAAAGGAAGAGGAGAATAAACCTACTTTTGATGTATCGAAAAAGAAAGATAACGCACAAGTAAATCATAATCAATTAGATGAAAGTCACAGAAAGGAGAATTTACAAAGAGAAAATCATTCACACAAATCTGATTCAACTGAGGATATCAAAGCTACAGTTTCTGTACAAGTAAATTATAGTCAATTAGATGAAAGTCAAAGATCTGATTCAACTAAGGATGTTACAGCTACAGTTCCTGATAAAAATGATAAAAACTTTGAAAATAAGAAAGAAGTTTATCTTAATGAACCAGAGAATATAGCTAATAAACATACCAATATCGATAGTAAATCGGATACTAACAATTCTGATAGATTGCCAAAAACCGGAACAGTTAGAGAAGGTTTTACACCGTTCATTGCTGGAATAATGTTTACCGTAGGTGCATTTCTTGGATTGAAGAAAAAAGATCAAGATTAAGACCAAAGCTATGGATGAAAAAATGGTTTATGTATTGAGATAGTGTGATGATGAAACAATTTTGTGAAAATAGCCATTTATAACTCAATAATTCAATTATTTAGTTTACTTTACTATTGGTACTCTTTTTGGATTTATTAATGAATTTAGTTTTGATAACTAATGAATTGATTGAAAGGGTTAGTATTGACAATATTGGTCACATTGATTAGAAAATAGAGTCTATCAAAATTTAAAGGCTAATAGAGGTGATGAGATAATTTCAAGGAATTAAGTAGCGTTTGGTTGCTTAATTCCTTTTTATTTGGAAGGAAGTTTTTCATCTGATTCCTTATTTTATCGCTATTATTCAACCACTTAGACCGATGTAGAGACCAGATAGGCAAAAGAACTTGTTCTTGAAACTGACCTCTGCTATAATGATTGGTGTAAGGGACGTGAGGTATCAATATCAGATAACTCAAGTTCCTAAAAACGAAATTGGAGCTAAAGAAATGAAAAAATTATTGGGGATTGTATTTTTAATAGCAGCAGCGACAGTAGTGTATTTTGGTTCTGTTGGCTGGCCAAGTTTGGATGTCAACCTATGGTCCCTGATTCCGGTAGGATTGTTCCTCTTTTTCACACTAGAGAATCTTTTAAAAAAGGATTACAAGGCTAGTCTGATGTGTTTGATTATTGCCTTCATCATCGCAAATGCAATTTTGGACCTTTGGCCAATTTCAAGTGGTCTAGTAATTGGTGCAGGCGTCCTAGCTTGTGTAGGTATTGGTTACCTCTTTCCGGATAAAGAGAGTAAATGAGATACTGTAATACTCAATGAAAATCCAAGAGCAAACTAGGAAGCTAGCCACAGGCTTCTCAAAACACTGTTTTGAGGTTGTAGATAAGACTGACGAATCAGTCACATATATACAGCAAGGCGATGCTGACGTGGTTCGAAGAGATTTTCTAAGAGTATAAAGGATGAAAGAATCCTACTTATTGTTGTTATCAGAACCTTAGAAATAAATGACTATAGTGCTAACTGGATATTGGTAAAAGTATTAAAACGATACCAAAATAAACATTTTTAAAATAAGGAAAACTCATATTATTGGATGTTCGAAAATATTGATATGATAGGTTTTGTCATGAAAATACTACTAAAATAGAGTTTTCACTCAGCTGTTATACTGTTTTTGAAAAGGTTTTATGAGTTAGGTGTTAGAACTATCAACATAGTCTCAATGCCTTTTCTTTTTGATAGTTTTAGTGACTGATAGGTATTTTATGCCTTAGTTTGAAAATTATAGTAGCTTGAAATAAAATGTGAATAAATCGATTTGGAGATTCAGATGAATTTATAACAATGTTTCAAAAATCTCGTTCTAGCCTTCAATCTATTATGTATGGATAAAGGTAATGACGGGTGTCCCCCCTTTGTAAGAATCAAGATATAGCTGTTTAGTTTGTCCAATGTAATTTTTATTTTGTAAAAATTCTCTAATTTTTATAAAAAACAATCAAAAATATTGTTTTTATTTGTATAAGGTTGACAAATTTTTTATTGTTTATAAAATTGTATTATAAGATAATTATAATAAAGAGCTTGCTTTTAGAAAAAATGAAAGCGGTTACTTATAAGGAGGGTTACATGCAAAAAGGTAATTGGAACAAAAAGAGCGTTTATAGTATTCGAAAATTTTCAGTTGGTGCTTGCTCAGTACTCATAGGAAGCTGTATGATGTTATTAGGATCAAGCCTTAGTCTAGCTTCTTCTGCTTATGCGAATGAAAATACTAATGAACTGATTTCAATAAGTAAGCAGAATGATGATTCTGAAAATCAAGGAGAGAGCGGACATACATCTGAAGTGATAGCTTCAGAAAAAGCAAGTGAACAAATGGATAATGTATCTCTTAAGGATAATGCAGATATTGTAGGTGTATCTGATCCAGCTCATGCAGATCAGTCCCCAGCTACAGTTGCTGATAAGACAGAGTTTCCTTTAGAAGAAGGTAAGACTGAAGTGAAAAGTAGGATAGAAGAAACGAAGGTATCTGAGGAAAGAAATAAATCTGAGGAAAAACACAAATCTGAAGAAACAAATAAAGCAGAATCACAAGATCCTTCTATTTCAAAAGATAAGAAGGAATTCAAATCTGCTACAAATGAAGTTGTTGATAAGTTAATTGAAGATAGAAACCTTTCTTTCAATCAAAATTGGCACTTTAAACTAAATGCCAATGCTAAAGAAGCTGTTAAACCAGATGCAGATATATCTTCTTGGAAAAAAATGGATCTTCCTCATGATTGGAGTATTCATTTTGATTTTGATCATGATTCACCGTCTCAAAATGAAGGAGGCCAACTGAATGGTGGAGATGGATGGTATCGTAAAACTTTTAAGTTAGACGAAAAAGATTTAAATAAAGATGTCCGTGTGACCTTTGATGGGGTTTACATGGATTCTCAAGTATTTGTTAATGGTCAATTAGTTGGTCACTATCCAAATGGTTACAATCAATTTTCATATGACATTACCAATTATCTTTATAAGGATGGAAGAGAAAATGTTATTTCTGTTCATGCAGTAAACAAACAGCCAAGTAGTCGTTGGTATTCAGGAAGTGGTATCTATCGTGATGTGAGCTTGCAAGTGACAGATAAGGTTCATGTTGAGAAAAATGGTACAACTATCTTAACCCCAAAACTTGAACACCAACAAAATGGCAAGGTTGAAACTCATGTGAGCAGTAAAATCGTTAATACAGATGATAAGGATCATGAGCTCGTAGCAGAGTATCAAATTTTTGAACGGGGCGGTCAGGCAGTTACAGAACTTGTTCGAACTGAGAGTAAGATTCTAAAAGCTAGAGAAACAATTCATTTGGAATCAGCATTAGAGGTTGAAAAACCTAAATTGTGGACAGTGTCGTCCGATAAACCTGCTTTATATGAGATGGTGACTCGTGTTTACAAAGATGGTCAGCTTGTAGATGCTAAGAAAGATTTATTTGGTTATCGTTACTATAACTGGACTCCAGACCAAGGATTCTCTTTGAACGGTGAACACATCAAGTTCCACGGGGTTTCCTTGCACCACGACCATGGAGCATTGGGTGCGGAGGAAAACTACAAGGCTGAATATCGCCGTCTGAAACAGATGAAGGATATGGGAGTGAATTCGATTCGTACAACCCACAATCCAGCAAGTCCTCAAACATTACAGATTGCAGCTGAACTTGGTTTATTGGTTCAGGAAGAAGCTTTTGACACTTGGTATGGAGGTAAGAAACCATACGATTATGGTCGTTTCTTTGAAAAAGATGCAACCCACCCTGAAGCTAAAAAAGGGGAAAAATGGTCAGATTATGATCTACGTACCATGGTAGAAAGAGACAAAAATAACCCAGCTGTCTTTATGTGGTCTATTGGAAATGAGATTGGAGAAGCTAATGGCGATCCCCATTCTCTAGCTACTGTTAAACGTTTGGTTAAAGTAATCAAGGATGTTGATAATACTCGTTATGTGACTATGGGAGCTGATAAGTTCCGTTTTGGTAATGGTAGCGGTGGGCATGAGAAAATTGCTGATGAACTGGATGCGGTTGGATTTAACTACTCAGAAGATAACTACAAAGTTCTTAGAGCCAAGCATCCAAAGTGGTTGATTTATGGTTCAGAGACTTCTTCAGCTACTCGTACTCGTGGAAGTTATTATCGTCCAGAGCGTGAATTGGTACACAGTAATCAAGACTATCGTAACTATGAGCAGTCTGATTATGGAAATGATCGTGTTGGTTGGGGTAAAACAGCAACAGCTTCATGGACTTTTGATCGGGACAATGCTGGTTATGCTGGACAGTTTATCTGGACCGGTACTGACTATATTGGTGAGCCTACGCCATGGCACAACCAAAATCATACACCAGTCAAAAGTTCTTATTTTGGTATTGTAGATACTGCTGGTATTCCAAAAAATGATTTCTATCTTTACCAGAGTCAATGGGTATCTGCTCAGAAAAAACCGATGGTTCACCTACTTCCTCACTGGAACTGGGAGGACCCAACTCTAAAAGATAATGTAGCTGATGCAGATGGTAAAATTCCAGTTCGTGCCTACTCTAACGCTGCAAGTGTGGAGCTATTGTTGAACGGTGAATCCCTAGGACAGAAGACCTTTACTAAAAAACAAACTAGCGATGGACGAACTTACCAAGAAGGTGCTAATACTAATGAATTGTATCTTGAATGGAAAGTTGCCTATCAACCAGGTACCTTGGAAGCAATAGCTCGTGATGAATCTGGCAAGGAAATTGCTCGAGACAAGATCACAACTGCTGGCAAACCAGCAGCTGTTCGTCTCATCAAAGAAGAGCAGGCAATTGCGGCAGATGGTAAAGATTTGACTTACATCTACTACGAAATCGTTGACAGTCAAGGGAATATAGTCCCAACTGCCAATAATCTGGTTCGTTTCCAATTGCATGGACAAGGTCAACTTGTCGGTGTCGATAATGGTGAACAAGCCAGCCGTGAACGCTATAAAGCACAAGCAGATGGTTCTTGGATTCGCAGAGCCTTTAACGGTAAAGGTGTTGCCATTGTCAAATCGACTGAGCAAGCAGGAAAATTTACTCTTACTGCCCATTCTGATCTCTTGAAATCGGATCAAGTGACTGTCTTTACTGGTAAAAAAGAAGGACAAGAAAAGACTGTTTTGGGTACAGAAGTAGCAAAAGTTCGTACATTGCTAGGTAAAGATCCAAAAATGCCGAAGACGGTAGCATTTGTATACAGTGATGGTAGTCGTGAGAAACATCCAGTAACTTGGTCTTCAGTTGATGTGAATCAAGCAGGAGTTGTGACTGCTAAAGGCACAGCAAATGGACGTGAAGTCGAGGCTCGAGTTGAAGTTCTAGCAATTGCAAAAGAACTTTCTACTGTAAAACGTGTTGCACCTGGAGCAGACTTGAGTGCTATTGACAAATACGTTTCTATTGCCGTTACTGATGGAAGCCTACAAGAATACGAGGTAGATAACTGGGAGATTGCGGAAGCAGATAAAGCCAAACTTTCAGTAGCTGGATCACGTATTCCAATGACTGGCCAACTGGGTGGTGAGACTATTCACGCTACCCTTGTAGTAGAAGATGGCGATGTAGCTGCTCCTGTGGTCCCAACTGTTACTGTTGGTGGCGAAGCTGCCACTGGTCTTACTAGCCAAAATCCAATGCAATACCGAACTCTTGCTTACGGTGCATCCTTGCCAGAAGTCGTAGCAAGTGCTGAAAATGCTGATGTTACAGTTCTTCAAGCAAGTGCAGCAAACGGCATGCGTGCAAGCATCTATGTTCAACCAAAAGATGGTGGCTCTCTTCAAACCTATGCAATCCAATTTCTAGAAGAAGCACCAAAAATTAACCATTTGAGCTTACAAGTTGAGCAAGCTGACGGCCTTAAAGAAGATCAAACAGTGAAATTGTCTGTACTAGGTCACTATCAGGACGGAACACAAGCAGTTTTACCAGCTGATAAAGTAACCTTCTCTACAAGCGGTGAAGGCCAAGTCGCAGCCCGTCAAGGAATGCTGGAGTTGCATAAACCAGGAGAAGTCACTTTGAAAGCTGAATATGAGGGTGCTACAGGTCAAATCAATCTTACTATTCAAGCCAATACTGAGAAGAAGATTGCGCAATCCATCCGTCCTGTAAATGTAGTGACAGATTTACATCAAGAACCTACTCTTCCAACAACAGTAACTGTTGAGTATGACAAAGGTTTCCCTAAAACTCATAAAGTTACATGGCAAGCTATTCCAAAAGAAAAACTAGACCACTATCAAACCTTTGAGGTGTTAGGTGAAGTTGAAGGGATTGATCTTGAGGCGCGTGCCAAAGTCTCTGTAGAAGGCATCGTTTCGGTTGAAGAAGTCAGTGTGACAACACCGATCGCAGAAGCGCCACAATTACCAGAGAGTGTTCGAACTTATGATTCAAATGGTCACGTTTCATCAGCTAAGGTTACATGGGACGTGATTCAACCAGATCAATACGCTAAGGAGGGTATCTTTACAGTTAATGGTCACCTAGAAGGTGCGCAATTAACTACTAAACTCCATGTTCGTGTGTCTGATCAAACAGAGCAAGGAGCAAATATTTCTGACCAATGGACAGGTTCAGAATTGCCACTTGCCTTTGCTTCAGACTCGAATCCAACCGACCCTGTTTCAAATGTCAACGATAAATTGATTTCCTTTAATGACCGACCAGCCAACCGTTGGACAAACTGGAATCGTAGTAATCCAGAAGCTTCAGTCGGTGTTCTGTTTGGAGATTCAGGTATCTTGAGCAAACGTTCCGTTGATAATCTAAGTGTTGGATTCCACGAAGACCACGGAGTCGGTGCTCCTAAGTCTTATGTGATTGAGTATTATGTTGGCCAAAAGGTTCCGACAGCTCCTAAAAATCCTAGCTTTGTAGGCGGTGAAAATCATGCCTTTAATGATCCTGCTAACTGGAAACCAGTTACCAATCTAAAAGCACCAGCTCAACTCAAGGCTGGAGAAATGAATCACTTTAGCTTTGATAAAGTTGAAACTTATGCAGTTCGCATTCGCATGGTTAAAGCAGATAATAAGCGAGGAACTTCTATCACAGAAGTACAAATCTTTGCCAAACAAGTTGCGGCAGCCAAACAAGGAAAGACAAGAATCCAAGTTGACGGCAAAGATTTAGGCAACTTTAACCCAGATTTGACAGACTACTATCTTGAGTCTGGAGATGGAAAAGTTCCTGCAGTAACAGCAAGTGTTAGCAACAATGGTCTTGCTACAATCGTTCCAAGTGTTCGTGAAGGTGAGCCGGTTCGTGTCATCGCGAAAGCTGAAAATGGCGACATTTTAGGAGAATACCGTCTGCACTTCACTAAGGATAAGGACTTACTTTCTCATAAACCAGTTGCTGCGGTTAAACAAGCTCGCTTGGTACAAGTGGGTCAAGCACTCGAATTGCCGACTAAGGTTCCGGTTTACTTCACAGGTAAAGACGGCTACGAAATAAAAGATCTAGCAGTTGAATGGGAAGAAGTTCCTGCAGAAAATCTAACAAAAGCAGGTCAATTTATCGTTCGAGGCCGTGTTCTTGGTAGTGACCTCGTTGCTGAGTTCACTGTAAGAGTGACAGATAAACTTGGTGAGGTTCTCTCAGATAACCTTGATTATAATGAAAATGGGAATCAGGCCTTTGCCTCAGTAACCAACGATATTGATGATAGTTCTCATGACCGTGTTGACTATCTCAATGATGGTGATCATTCAGAGAATCGTCGTTGGACAAACTGGTCTGCAAGACCGTCCACTAATCCAGAAGTATCAACAGGGATTATTTTCCGTGAAAATGGTAAGATTGTAGAGCGGACTGTTGCACAAGCCAAACTCCAGTTCTTTGCAGATAGTGGTACAGATGCACCATCTAAACTCGTTTTGGAACGCTATATTGGTCCAGACTTTGAAGTGCCAACTTATTATTCAAACTACCAAGCTTACGAAACAGATCATCCATTTAATAAACCAGAAAATTGGATTGCTGTTCCGTATCACGCGAATAAAGATATCGAAGCGGGTGATGAAATCAATGTAACATTTAAAGCTGTCAAAGCCAAAGCTATGAGATGGCGCATGGATCGTAAGTCAGACAAGAGTGGTGTTGCGATGATTGAAATGACCTTCCTTGCACCGAGCGAATTGCCTCAAGATAGCACTCAATCAAAGATTCTTGTGGATGGAAAAGATCTTCCAGATTTCGTTGAAAATCGTCAAGACTATCAAATCACCTATAAAGGTCAACGTCCAAAAGTCTCAGTTGAAGAAAACAATCAAGTAGCTTCAACAGTTGTAGATAGTGGAGAGGATAGCCTTCCAGTACTTGTTCGCCTAGTTTCAGAGAGTGGAAAACAAGTCAAGGAATACCGTGTCCAGTTGACTAAGGAGAAACCAGTTTCTGAGAAGACAGTTGCTGCAGTACAGGAGGATTTACCAAAATTAGAAGTTCTTGAACAAGATTTGGCCTACAAGACAATTGAGAAAAAAGATTCAAGGCTTTATCTTGGTGAAACTCGTTTAGAACAAGAAGGACAAGTTGGTAAGGAACGAATCCTTATCTCTATCAATCCTGACGGAAGTAAGGAAGAAAAATTCCGTGAAATAGTTCAAACTCCAACAAACCGTATTGTTGTTGTCGGAACTAAACTAGGAACCGCTCTTCCAGAGGACGAATTCAATACTCTAGTTTTCAACAGACCAGAGCTTATAGTTGAGGAAGAGGCAGTTGGCTTCCAAATCCAGGAGCGTAAGTCTGACAAGTTATATGTAGGTGAAACTCGTATCCTCCAAGAAGGAAGACAAGGTCTCCGTATTCACTTGATTGAAGTAGAAAATGGCAAGCGGACTGAGAAAGAAAGCTATGATAAAGTTATAGCTCAGGACCGTATTGTAGAGGTTGGTACAGCTATAAAGGATACAAAATCAGCTTCTCAAGAAAAGCTTAAACCAGCTCCTCAGGAAGCTAGCAAGTCTGTTCTACAAGATCAAGATGTTCAAAAACCAGAAGCTAAAGAAACTATGAAACAACAAGTAGCAACTGAGAAAACGGATGTAAAACAAGTGAGCTCACGTTCAGTTGAAGCCCAGCAAGATGAAAAGAATCACTTGCCAAACACTGGAACAGAGGCAGAACAAGCAGCAGTAGCAGCAGGTTTAGCTCTTCTTGGTTTAAGTGCGGGATTAGTAGCCACTAAAGGTAAAAAAGAAGACTAGAAATTTTGATACCTTCTTT
>ERZ773180.901-NODE-901-length-16147-cov-46.700162_pt1 | contig 16147 bp, 10 predicted proteins | sample MGYA00511080_ERZ773180 | MGnify/ENA primary metagenome ERZ773180 (study PRJEB29015, sample SAMEA2738175) | human oral metagenome | biome: human oral; feature: human-associated habitat; material: saliva | place: China | collected 2178 ...
TGCGACGCTTAGCAGGAGCCTTCTTCGTCGTGGTCTTCTGAGCAGGCTGTGCAGCAGGCTCTTCGACTACGGGAGTGGCCTTATTGACGGTGAGGTCAAGACCCTGAAGGAGATCCGTGATATCGGGCAGCGTAGCACCATCTACGTTGAGCGTGCCAGCTTCGATAGCATCGTGCTTGTCGTTCATCTTGAGCTGATAGTAGATGCTGCTGAGCATAGCCTTGATGTTGTCAGGGCGCGTCTTGTAAGCGATCTCGAGAACAGGTACTGCAGTACGGAGGAGGTCATCAGCCGTCTTGGCCATAGCAGCCGTGACATTCGTGTTCTCATAGATCTTAGCAGCAGCCGTGTAGAGGCCAGCACCGAGGTAGACTACAGCGTTAGCGTTGTTGGCATCAGCCTTAGCAGCCTTGTAGTACCACTGGAGAGCTTCCTTGAGGTCCTTTTCTTCTGCGAGCGAACCCTTGACGAGGAGAGCCGTAGCATCGTTAGGATTAGCAGCGATACGATCGTCGAGGACCTTGTTAGCCTCAGCGTCCTTACCGGCCTTCTGGTAGGCGGTGACGAGGTTCACGAGGAAGTAAGGCTCTTCGGGAGAAGCCTTGACAGCTTCGATGAGGACAGGGATAGCACCTGCAGTGTCCTGCTTAGCGAAGTAAGCAGAGATGACCCACTGATGAATATCCTTGGGGTTGAGAGCGAAGGAGCCGAAGCGGTTGTAGAGGGAGATGACGCGGTCATAGTCCTTGAGCGAGCTGGCAGCACCGATAGCATAGTAGGCTGCGTTCATCGCGTTGGAGTCGATAGCAGCGACATCCTTGTCTTCAGCGAAGAGAGGAGCCTTCTTCACGTCGAGGAACTTCTCAAGAGCGTCGACACCCTCAGCGTACTTGTTGCTCTGGAGGAACCAAGCGCCCCCGTTGAAGAGCTGGAGGTAGTCGTTGTGCAGGACTTCCTGGAGCTTCTTCGTGTACTTGAGGTTGACCTTACCCTTATCGTTGGGCTGGCTTTCGAGCTCATAGACCTTGAGCCAAGAGGGCACAGAGGCGGTGAGCGCCGTGTACATAGCCGTACGGTCAGCGTTCTGGTCGATAGCAGCCTGCTTGAAGCCTTCGGTGTAGGCCTTGTTTTCGATCAGACCAGCTACATACCACGTATAGGGGTCATTCTTCGTCTCATCGTTAGCGAGTGCTTCGGTGATGAGGCGGCGAGCTTCGGCGAGGTCTGGCTTGTCTGAAGAAGCGATCTTCTCAGCAGACTTGACATTAGCAACCTGAGCGAAAGCTCCAGCGGAGGTCAGGAGACCTACGGCGATGGCACAAACTAATTTCTTCATCTTCATTAGGTGTTAGTGTGTCTTGTTATTGATTGTCTTCGGCGAGGGCTCTGTCGATGAACTCTTGTGGGAGCTCACTCTTGGTGCCCTCTTCTTCTCTGATTGGAGTTGCGGATTCGTTTTCGGGGAGAGACTCTGCATCAAAAGCCTCCTCGTCGGAGTCTTCCTCGGTGAGGACCTGGCAAACGGAAGCGATCTCATCGCCACGCTTCTTCAGATCGATGATGCGCACGCCCTGCGTAGCACGACCCTGGACGGAGATATCACGAGCGTGGACACGGATCGTGATACCACTCTTATTGATGATCATCAGGTCGTGCTCATCGGTGACGGGACGGATAGCTACGAGCTCACCCGTCTTATCGGTGATATTGAGGGTCTTGACACCCTTCGTGCCACGATTCGTGATACGGTAGTCCTCTACAAGAGAACGCTTACCATAGCCCTTTTCGCTTATCACGAGGATCGTCTCCTCGGTATCCTGAGGTACGGTGATCATACCGATGACCTCATCACGGCCATCAGCATCAAGCGTCATACCGCGTACACCAGTGGCATTTCGACCCATAGCGCGGACGGTAGATTCGTTGAAGCGGACAGCGCGACCGTTGCGGTTTGCGATGAGGACTTCGCTATTACCATCGGTCAGGCCGACACCGACCAGCTGGTCATCGTTGACGAGGTTGATGGCGATGACCCCGTTGGCACGAGGACGAGAGTACGCCTCGAGGAGGGTCTTCTTGATCGTACCGCGCTTGGTGCAGAAGATGAGGTAATGCGAGTTCACGAACTCAGCATCACGCGTCAGGTTCTTCACGCGGATGAAGGCATTGACGCGGTCGCCTGCCTCGATGTTGAGGAGGTTCTGCAGGGCACGGCCCTTAGCGTTCTTAGCACCCTCGGGGATCTCGTAGACCTTGAGCCAGTAGCAGCGGCCCATCTGGGTGAAGAGCAGCATCGTCTCGTGCATCGAAGCCGAGTAGATGTACTCGATGAAGTCTTCGTCACGCGTATCACTACCCTTAGCACCGACACCGCCACGAGCCTGTGAGCGGAATTCGGAGAGCGGAGTACGCTTGATATACCCGTGGTGGGAGATCGTGATGACCATATCGTCATCAGCGTAGAAGTCTTCGGGGTTGAACTCCTCAGCCGTGTAGATGATCTCGCTACGACGCTCGTCACCATACTTCTCCTTGATCTCAAGGAGCTCTTCGCGGATGAGCTGTGCACGCAGTTCCTTGTCAGCGAGGAGGGCCTTCAAGCGCTCGATCTCCTGCATCAGAGCTGCATACTCTTCCTTCAGCTTCTCACGCTCCAGACCGGTGAGGGCGCGCAGACGCATATCCACGATGGCACGCGCCTGGATGAGTGAGAGGGAGAAGCGCTCCATAAGCTTCTCGATAGCTTCCTGAGGCTCACTGGCCGCACGGATGATACGGATGACCTCGTCGATATTGTCGACAGCGATGATCAAGCCTTCGAGGATGTGGACACGCTCCTCGGCCTTGCGCAGCTCAAACTGCGTACGGCGGTAGACGACATCGTGACGGTGCTCGATGAAGAGCTCGATGAGGTCACGAAGGTTCAGCAGCTGAGGGCGGCCCTTCACGAGCGCAATATTATTGATACTGAAGGAGCTCTGCAGTGCACTCATCTTGTAGAGCTTGTTCAGCACTACGCCTGAGTTTGCATCACGCTTGATGTCGATGACGATACGGATACCCTTACGGTTTGATTCGTCAGCGATACCAGAGATCCCGTCGATCTTCTTATCGTTGATCAGGTCAGCGATAGCCTTGACCAGCTCGCTCTTATTGACCTGATAGGGGATTTCCGTGACGATGATACGCTCGTGGTTGTTGTGCTCCTCGATCTCGCAGCGGCTGCGGATGACGACACGGCCACGACCGGTCTCGAAGGCTTCACGCACCCCGGCATAGCCGTAGATGATCCCGCCTGTGGGAAAGTCAGGAGCCTTGATATAGTTGATCAGCCCAGCGGCATCGATATCCCCCTTGTGGTCGATGTATGCCACGCAGGCATCGATGGACTCGGAGAGGTTGTGCGGTGCCATATTCGTAGCCATCCCGACGGCGATACCAGCTGACCCATTGACCAGAAGGTTGGGGAAGCGAGCGGGGAGGACGGTGGGCTCGACAGTAGAGTCGTCGAAGTTATTCTGGAAGTCTACCGTATCCTTGTCGATATCTCGGATCATCTCGCTGGCCAGGCGGTTCAGGCGCGACTCGGTGTAACGCATCGCAGCGGGAGAGTCCCCGTCGATCGACCCGAAGTTCCCCTGCCCCTGGACGAGGGGATAGCGGAGGTTCCAAGGCTGGGCAAGACGTACAAGCGTCCCATAGATAGAGTAGTCCCCGTGTGGGTGGTAGTACTTCATGACCTGCCCGACAGCGCTGGCGCACTTACGGGTGGGCTTATCATAGGTATTCCCATCCTCGTTCATCGCATAGAGTACGCGACGGTGGACGGGCTTGAAGCCATCACGCACATCGGGTAGAGCACGTGAGACGATGACCGACATAGAGTAGTCTATGTAGGCAGTCTTCATCTCATCCTCGATGTTGATGTCTATAATTCTGTCTTCTCGATCCAGCATTCTTATTTTGAAAAGTAAGTTTAGCCTTGATAGTAACCGCCAAAAGGCACCTACTACCAAGGCTCTAAGATACTACTTTTTGAGCAAATAACCCGCATCGCCACAAGGGATACAGGACTCCTACACCTATACATCAATCGGTGGAGGAGATCCCATCAGTCATCGAAGAGCTGTGAGAGCATATAGTAGGCGACTCATACCACTATAAAGAAGAAAAGTACGCCCAATATGAGCGTACTTTTCCCTGGAGCTATCTCTTTGTGATTTTCAATGACTCATCAACATACACACCGTACTCATCCAATTCTGTGTGATATAGATGACAATACTTTCCCTTACCCTCATCTACCATTATCACAGCATTCCATAAGGCTGTCTTACTTATAGGGCAGCCTGGATCTAAACAAAACACCTTCGTAATGGAGCCCGCCTTTTCCTCATATCCTATAGCAAGAACTGCATGTGCTCCACCTTTGAAAGATACAGCTGTCATCAAAGACAGCTCACTGTCAATAGCACTTCTTAGCTCCTCCAAGTATAAAGCCTGCTCAGACTGAGTAGCGGCATATTCCTGAGGGACTGATGACACTTCTTTTCTAAAAGAGCGAGAAAGCTTCTCGTTGATATCTGCAAAGAAGAACCCATCCCTACATAGACCCTCAACTTTAAAGAACTCTTTGTATAATCGCCCCTTAGATGTAGTCCCCTTAAATGTAGTACTCAAGTCCGTGACCTGATTACGGGTAAGAACTTTCAATATCAGGAGGTTCATCATCACAGAATACACTGCACAGGCCCCATCCATATCCCCTTGTCTCAGATGAACATGCTGCCATTTACGATTGTAGATGGATACACCATCTGCTTTTAAGTCTAAGTCGCGTAAAATTTTAATCATACGTTGAATGTATCTTAAACATATATAGGCTTCTGTCTTTCGGTGGATTCTCCAGCCCCATGATAAGTAAATGCAAACATATTATCGCAAAAGGGGCCCCCTCTTCAAGAGGTGGCGATAGCGTAATGCCTCTAAGGAAAAATCTAGTAGCTAGACTCTAAGTATTTCCCAGCATCTCCCACGCAGCGCAAGCACCAACCAAAACCGAAGATACAGCTTTTTCCGAAGCAAATAGCCAACGCATTTGAATCATAAGAGCGCGCGCATATAAAACGGGCTTCTGAGGGCGCAAAAGTGAACAGTACTGGTCACCGAAGGAAGTGGTACTGGTCACGCTTCGGATCAGTACTGGTAACTATATGTGACCAGTACTGGTCGCTGCGTCGACCAGTACTAGTTCATTTTTCACCGCCACGAGGACAGTAAAAAAGAAGACGCCACTGCCCATCCCACAAGGGGGAGGACAGTGGCGTCTTCGCCTTTATCCGTTTCACCCGTCAGCGACGGGAGTAAGGGTTTCTTACTTCACTTCTTCGAAGTCAGCATCGGTGATGTTGTCACCAGCAGGCTGAGAGGAGGAGGCTCCAGCGGCAGGCTCAGCAGCACCAGCAGCGTTAGCGTGGCTGTACATCTCTTCGCTTGCAGCCTGGAAGGCAGCCTGTACTTCAGCAGAAGCAGCGTCGATACCTTCGAGATTCTGAGCTGAGTGAGCTTCCTTGAGCTTAGCAAGGGCAGCTTCGACAGCAGCCTTCTTGTCAGCGGAGAGCTTATCACCGAATTCCTTCAGCTGCTTTTCCGTCTGGAAGATGAGGCTGTCAGCCTGGTTCAGCTTCATGATACGCTCGGTTTCCTTCTTATCAGCTTCAGCGTTAGCAGCAGCTTCGTCCTTCATACGCTGGATCTCAGCCTCTGAGAGACCGCTGGAAGCTTCGATACGGATCTTCTGCTGCTTGCCCGTAGCCTTGTCGAGAGCCGTGACGTTGAGGATACCGTTAGCGTCGATATCGAAGGTCACTTCGATCTGAGGCGTCTGACGAGGAGCGGGAGCTACCTCGAGCTTGAACTTACCGATGCTCTTGTTGTCCTTAGCCAGTGAGCGCTCACCCTGCAGGACGTGGATCTCTACCTCGGGCTGGTTGTCGACAGCCGTCGTGAAGATCTCGCTCTTCTTCGTGGGGATCGTCGTATTGGCATCGATGAGGCGAGTCATGACACCACCCATCGTCTCGATACCGAGTGAGAGAGGCGTGACGTCGAGAAGAAGGACATCCTTGATCTCACCCGTCAGGACACCACCCTGGATAGCAGCACCGACAGCGACGACTTCATCAGGGTTAACGCCCTTAGAAGGAGCCTTACCGAAGATCTTCTCTACGATCTCCTGGATAGCAGGGATACGCGTAGAGCCACCTACGAGGATCACTTCGTCGATATCGCTCTTAGAGAGGCCAGCGTCACGCAGAGCCGTTTCACAGGGAGCGACACAAGCCTGGATAAGGCGGTCAGCCAGCTGCTCGAACTTTGCACGAGTCAGCGTACGCACCAGGTGCTTGGGCACACCACCCACGGGCATGATGTAGGGGAGGTTGATCTCCGTAGAGGTCGTGCTGGAGAGCTCGATCTTAGCCTTTTCAGCAGCTTCCTTCAGACGCTGCATAGCCATAGGATCCTGACGGAGGTCTACACCTTCATCAGCCTTGAACTCTTCGGCGAGCCAGTCGATGATCACGTGGTCGAAGTCATCACCACCGAGGTGCGTATCACCATTGGTAGAGCGTACTTCGAAGACACCATCACCGAGCTCGAGGATCGAGATATCGAACGTACCACCACCGAGGTCGAAGACAGCGATCTTCATATCGCGGTCGCTCTTGTCAAGACCGTAGGCGAGCGAAGCTGCCGTAGGTTCGTTGACGATACGACGGACGTTCAGACCAGCGATCTCACCAGCTTCCTTCGTAGCCTGACGCTGAGCATCGTTGAAGTAAGCAGGTACGGTGATGACTGCATCCGTGACCTCTGCACCGAGGTAGTCCTCAGCCGTCTTCTTCATCTTCTGCAGGATGATAGCAGAGATTTCCTGAGGCGTGTAGAGACGGCCGTCGATGTCGACACGAGGCGTGTCGTTATCACCACGCACGACCTGATAAGGTACGCGGGCGATTTCGTCCTTCACTTGTTCGAAGGTCTCACCCATGAAGCGCTTGATCGAGTAGATCGTCTTCGTGGGGTTCGTGATAGCCTGACGCTTTGCGGGGTCACCTACCTTACGTTCGCCACCATCGATGAAGGCGACGACAGAGGGAGTCGTGCGCTTACCTTCGCTGTTAGCGATGACGATAGGTTCGTTCCCTTCGAGTACGGAGACACAAGAGTTTGTAGTCCCGAGGTCAATTCCAATAATCTTTCCCATAATATTCTTTTGTCTTTTATCTTGTTTCTGTTATTGTTCTACTTTCCGAGCTTCAGCTGCATCCTCCTTCGCAGGGTGCCCACCTGCCGACTGCCTCACCGAGGGAGGCACTTGGTCAAGGGGCGACACCTATGAGGAGTCTAACAACTCACACTCACGCCCTACTTAAGTCAAAGGTTGTGCCAAAAAGTATCTACCTCGAGAGTACGCCAAATTGTCACACCCACCCAACCACATCGTGTCATTTATACCACTGAGAGGCTGGCATACTCTCTTCATCTGCCCCTTCTACCCCTCGTATAGATACAGCGCGCCCCAGTGTGACAGGACTTACCTATCAGCACTGGGGCGCGCTGTACTCAATGAGGGAGGAGTATAATTACAGCTCCAGCTCGAGACCGATCTGTAGCTCTTCGGGAGCGAAGCGCAAGCCGAAGCCCGAAGTAGAGAGGCCTGCTTCTTCGCCAGCACCGAACTTATCACGATAGCCGATGAAGCCAAGACGCAGGCACAGGCACAGACCCTTGGTCAGGTCGACACACGCACCAGGGCGCAGACCCACTTCCCAGCCCTTCACACCGCCAGAGGTAGAGAAGCCGAAGCCACCATCAAGATAGAGGTTGAAAGGCTCACGGTGCATATAGTAGTAGCGAGCGAAGGGACGCAGTGCCCAGAGGCTCTCGCTTTCACCATTCCCCTTCTGATACTGGTAGGTCCCGACGACACCGAGTCCCCAATTCTCATTGAAGAGGTAGCCAACCTCAGGAGAGAAGTCAAATGTCGTAGTCTTGGCCTTATTGTCTTGCCAGAAGGAGACGAGCCCACCGAAGACCCAGCGCGCACCGTGTTCGTTGGGCGTAGAGGGATCTCCATTGGGGAAATACTGCTGTGCGACAAGAGGGGTAGCGGAGCCTAAGAGGAGAGCGACCAGCGCCCGACGGCCCCAAGTACGTAGAGTTTGTAATTTCATAGCTACTATAGTAGTTTGGATGAATAATGTTAGATGGTAGGGCAAAGGTACAAAAGACCGCCCAACGAGCGGATAGCTCCCCCATATACAGCAGTCCTCCCAAGCGGCGCATACCGCTTGGGAGGACTGTTTTCCTCTTCTACGTAAAGAGGCGGGTAAGGGATAGCCTTATCGGCGAGCTGCCGTAGTAGCAGCCTGCGTACGGGGGAGCAGGACAATGCTATCTCCCGAGAGGCGCGTCTTGAGCCACTCCTGGAAGCGAGTGGCATCAGCCGAAGTCCAGTTCTTTGAGTCGTCTACAGCAAAGACCGCCGTGACGAAGCGACGGGTAGCCGTCGTGTCACGCTGCACCTCGACGGTACGTGCTAAGCTCAGCGAACGCACAGCGGGGAAGAGTACCGCCAGCTCAGGGCGGATGGCTTCGGCCACCTCCTCGCAGCGGGTGTAGGCATTGAGCTGCTGGGTGAGCGCTGCATTATCAGCTGAGAGCTCGAGGAGCTTCTGATGCTCACTCTCCTGACTGTAGCCGCGCTGCGCCAGCTGACTACTGAGTGCCAGCAAGCTATCCGAAGCACCTCCCTGAATCACTGCGAGCTGATAGCCACCGAGGCCATAGTGCTCCATATTCTCCGATGCTGATTTCTGCTTCTCCTCCGTGATCGTTCGTCCTACGGCTATGACACGTAGCTCCTTCGTCGTAGCATCTGCCCCCGAGGAGAGGATCTGCGTCCCAGGCTGTTCCAGCTCAGAGGAGATGAAGCGGCGAAGTCCATTCTCGAAGATGCTCGTACGGATGATATTGATCGTCATCAGGACCGCAGGGATCGTCGTCGCGATGACGATGAGCATCAGGATATTTCGGGCGTGCTTTGCACGCTCAGGGGAGAGGAACTCATGATAGTGGAAGCGCATCATACGCACCCCGAGAGCTGTCGCCAAGCTGATGAAGACCGTATTAATGAAGAAGAGGTAGAGGGCCCCGAAGAAGAAGTTCAGCTGCCCCGTCGCCAGTCCATAACCCGCCGTACAGAGCGGAGGCATGAGTGCCGTAGCGATGGCGACCCCAGGGATCACATTCCCTCCACGACCACGAGTCGAGAGGGCAATGATACCAGCGGCACCACCGAAGAAGGCGATGAGTATGTCATAGATCGTCGGCGTAGTACGTGCCAGCAGCTCCGACTGCGCCTCCTCCAGCGGACTGATGAAGAAGTAAATCGTAGCGGTGAGTACGCTGATGAGCATAGCGACACTGAAGTTCTTCAGCGCGCGCTTCAGCAGGTCAAGGTCATTCGTCCCCACAGCGAGCCCTATCCCGATGATAGGTCCCATGAGCGGGGAGATAAGCATCGCACCGATGATGACGGCAGTCGAATTGACATTGAGCCCGAGTGACGCGATGAAGATCGCTGCGATGAGGATCCAGAGAGTAGCTCCACGGTAGGACACCCCACGGGTCACCTCCTCGATGATCACCTGCTCCTCTTCGAGGTCAGGGCGTAGATTGAAATAAACTCTTATTCGATCGAATGTATTCATATGCTCTGTATTTATATCGTGACTTTGACTTTCGGGGAGCACACTCCCCCATCCAGTTTAGTTAGCCTGAGTCAGCTTGTAGCCCAAGCGTGCCAAGCCCAGCGCTACTCCGATGCGATAGAGACCGAAGAGCGTACGTGCATAGAGCTGGAATGCCATGGGGCTCGATGGCTCGGCATTCTCATGACGAAGCTGCGTAAGCGCCAGCTCTGCCAAGCGACGTACCAAGTCGGTATAGCGCTTAGCTTCCTCCGAGCCGCGTAGCATCCCGAGGACATCCTCGAGTACATATTCGTCCAGCTCATCCCAGCCGCGGGCATCACGGAGCTGCGTATAGAGCGCACTACCCAGTGGCTGATAGCGCTGCCAGTCTTCATCCCACAGCACGGCCATCGCCATACCGACGAAGGTCATCCAGCCGAGCGACACCAGCGGGTACTGCTCGAAGTCGGGCACGGCACTGGCCATATAGGGCTGTGCCAGCGCGGGCCACAGCTCATCGAGATCTGCCGTCTCTAAGAGGGGACCACGAAGAAACCCCTCCTGCTGTGCAAGCTGCAGTAAGAGGGGCTGAAGTTCACTTGTATATCGCTCGAGGTAGGCTTCCTGTTCGCTCATCGTCTTCTGCTAAATAATGAATTAGGGTTCACAAAGATACGGCATTTGTGCCAGCAGAGGAAAAGTGCCATTCTCTTGAAGGGAAAAGCACCTTCCCGTAGTGGTTTTCTCATATCTATGTACGTAGTCTTAAAGACCAGGCACGTAAATCCAAATATCCACGTACGTAGATATTAGAGCCACGTACGTAGCCCCAACTTATCTGACACTCGTCTGCAACTTTTATCCCTACGCGGAGCAACAACCTAATATAGCTCTGCCTACGTACTCATATAGGAAGAGGGTGCGAACCAATATAGGTTCGCACCCTCTATGAGTAGTAAGGTATCGCTCTACTCTCGACCGAGAGCGGACGAATGTGGAGCTATTAGCTCTCGTAGCCCTCTGCCAAGCGCAAGACATCGCCGAAGACACCACGTGCCGTGACGGCAGCACCGGCTCCTGCCCCTTGGATGACGATGGGCTGGCTACCATAGCTCTCCGTGTAGATCTCGAAGCAGCTATCAGCCCCACTCACACGACCCAGTGGCGACGTGCGGGGGACAAGACGCAGTCCCGCAGAGAGTGTCGCCTCCTGACGCGCATCATCCCAGACGATATCCCCGACATAGCGGAGCACTTCATCGGGCTTAGCCGTAGCACGTAGCGCTTCGATGGAAGCCTCCAGCTCACCAAAGCGCGCCCAGAAGTCCTCCAGACTCAGCGAGCGCAAGGCCTCGGGCACGGGATTCTCCCAGCGGACATCCGAGAGTTCGGCAGGTACATCCAGCTCACGCACGAGGATGAGGACCTTACGCGCTACGTCCTCTCCGCTGAGGTCTTCGCGCGGGTCAGGCTCAGTGAGACCAAGGCGTGCCGACTCCTCGACGATGGAGCGGAGCGAACGCTCGGGCTCCTCGGTGAGGCGGTTAAAGATATAGCTGAGACTTCCCGAGAAGAGCCCATAAATACGTGTGATCCGTTCGCCCGAGAGGTGCAGGAGCTTGAGGTTGTCGATCAGCGGGAGTCCCGCACCGACATTCGTCTCATAGCGGTAGCTTCGGCGATGACGCTGGAGCGTATCCCGCAGGTAGCTGTAGTCGGCATAGGGTGCGATATTCGCCTTCTTATTCGAGGAGACGATATCGAAGCCCTCAGCCGCATAGCGAGCGTAGTGCGAGGCGATGACAGGGGACGAGGTATTGTCCACGAGGATCATATTCTCCAGTGCTTGACGCTGCCCGTAGCTGATGATCGCTTCGGCAAGGTCACCCGAGAAGGGAGCACGCTCAAGCTCGGTCGCCCAATCTGCCTCTGCCCCCGACGGGCTAAGCAGAAGATGGCGTGAGTCTGCGATAGCGAAGATGCGTAGGTCGATATTCTTCTGCGCGATGAGGAGCTCACGCTGCTGGATGATCTGCCCGATGAAAGCACCACCGACCGTACCGTGACCGATGACCGCCAGATGGATGCGCTTGGGACGCTCAAAGAGCTCACCGTGGATGACCTTCAGCGCCTTCTCACGCTCTTCATCATCACGCACCAAGAGGCAGAGGGTATTCTCCGGCACCGAGTTACTGAGGAGGATCGGCAGGATGCGGTTGCGCACGAGGGCACGATAGGGGCGGTCGAACTCCAATAAGTTCAGCCCAATGATAGCGACCACTGCCAGCCCCTTCTCTGCATAGATCTTCGTCACATGACCGGTCTCGAGGTCGTGGTGGAACTCCTGCACGAGGGCTTCCACTGCGCGGTCGGCATCTTCCTCATCGACGACAATCGCCGTACCACGCTCCGTAGAGCCCTGAGCGATGAGGCTGACACTCACCTCTGCCGCCTCGAACGAGCGGAAGATACGCGCATCGATCCCCGAGCGCCCAAGCATGTTGCGCCCCTCGAAGTGGATGAGCGCCTTACCCGAGAGCGAGGCCAGCGCACGCACGACCTTATCACGTGGATGGGCCGTGACGAGCGTCCCATTTGACACCTCGCCATAGCTGAAGGTATTGAGCACACGCAGTGGGATATCCCGCTCCTGCAGCGGCTCAATCGTCTTGATATGGAGGATCTCTGCGCCGAACTGCGATAGTTCCGCCGCGTCGGCATAGGAGAGTTCGTCGATCTTACGTGCTTCGGCTACGACACTGGGATTGGCCGTATAGATGCCATCGACATGCGTGTAGTTCTCCATCAGCGAAGCCTCGAGGAAGTTCGCCAAGAGCGCTGCGCTGTAGTTGCTCCCGTTGCGCCCAAGCGTCGTGCGACGCCCAGCCTCATCACGAGCGATGAAGCCCGTGACGATAGGTATCACTCCTGCGGGAAGCCCAGCAAAGAGCGCACGACAGCGCTCTCGTGAAGCCTCGGTAAAGACCGAAGCCGAGCCGTAGTGGGCATCCGTCACGAGGAAGTCACCCGAGTCAATCGCCACGGCTTCGTAGCCACGGTCCTTGAGCGCCTGAGCGACATACTGCGATGAGAGGACTTCGCCATAGCTCACGAGCTCATCTACAGTACGAGGAGAGCATTCACCCAAGAGCGAGATCCCCGAGAGGAGGCGCTCCAGCTGCACACGCTCCGCCTCGAAGCGAAGCGTAGTGTCTTGACACTGATGTTCCCAAAAGGCTTGGAGGGCTGCTTCATAGGGCTCACCTGCGCAAGCCTGCTCTGCGAGAGCGAGCAGCGCATCAGTGCTCTTACCGCGTGCCGAGACCACGACGACGGGGGCTTCGCCAGCGCGATAGTTATCGATGATGATATTCAGCACCGTCAAGATGCCGCTACCATTATCCAGGGACTTCCCCCCGAACTTCAAGATCTTCATACGTGAGTAGGAAAGTAAGGTTCGATGATACGATTGAGCTGCTCGTACTCCATGAGGAAGGCATCATGCCCATGGATAGAGTGAATGACAGCAAGGCTCACGTCCGCACCCAGCGCACGCAGCGCCTCATAGGTCGCTTCGGCACGGTCATGGGTGAAGAGGAGGTCGCTATCGATGGAGACCAGATGAATGGCCGAGCGGATGCGTGTAAGAGCCTCTACCTCCTCGCAGACCCCGATGGTCGAGGTCAGGTGCGTCATCACATGGTAGGCCGAGAGCTTGAAGCGGCGTGCCAAGGCATCGCCATGGTAGAGGAGCCAACTCTCGACGTCGTACTGCCCTGAGCCTGTACCCCGACTATCACGCTGACCAGCGAAGCGCACATTGAGCGACTGGGGCGTACGGTAGCACGACATCGCATGGATGCGTGCATCCTCCAGCGGGTGCGAGGAGTGTGCGAGGATCTGCTTCTGGATAAGCGTCTGCGTGAGCAGCCAGTCCGAAGCACGATAGTCACATGCGATAGGGAAGATATGCTTCGCCAGCGTTGGGGCGAGGTAAGCTATCTGCCACGTAAGCGCTCCACCCATCGAAGCCCCGATGACGGCATAGACCTCCTTCACACCCAGTGCCTCCAGGCCGAGGAGGAAGAGACGAGCGACATCACGCAGCTCAAAGGCCTCTGGGTCGACCGCTTCGCGCCCATCATAGGCGTTGCCTGGGATATTGAAGGAGAGGATCGTGTAGTGCGTCGGTGAGATAGCCCCCTCCTCGCTGATGAGCTTATTCCACCAGCCCCCGTCGCCTGTGACGGTAGAATTACCCGTCAAGGCGTGGCATACGAGGACCAGAGGCGCCGAGCCAAGAGGTGGACCAGCCACCTCATAGCTCAGTACGACCTCGGGATAAGACTCACCTCGCTCGGAGCGAAAGTCGGGGATAGAGACTTCGTGCAGCATCTTACTTCGTCGCCTTCTTCAGTGCTTGAGCCAGGTCTGCCTTGAGGTCTTCGACAGCTTCGAGGCCGATGGAGAGGCGCACCAGGTCGGGTGTAACACCTGCCGAGCGCTGCTGCTCTTCGGAGAGCTGACGGTGCGTCGTGCTGCTGGGATGGATGATGAGGGACTTCGTGTCGCCGAGGTTAGCCACGATGCGGAAGATCTCCGTATTATCGACGAAGCTCTTAGCAGCCTCGTAGCCGTCCTTCAGACCGAAGGTGATGATACAGCCGAAGCCTCCCTTGAGGTAGCGGTCGCAGATCTCATGATGCTGATCTGACTCCAGACCAGGGTAGTTCACCCAAGCGACCTCGGGCTGGCTCTGGAGCCAACGAGCGATCTCAAGTGCCGACTGCGAAGCGTGCTGGATGCGGAGCGAGAGCGTCTCAAGACCCTGGATGAAGATGAAGCTATTCGTGGGGCTCAGGCAGCTACCGAGGTCACGCAGCCCTTCGACACGAGCACGGACGATGAAGGCAGCAGGGCCAAACGTCTCGCTGTAGCGCAGGCCGTGATAGCCAGGGCTGGGCTCGGTGAAGTCAGGGAAGTTACCATTCGTCCAGTCGAACTTACCCGAGTCGATCACTGCACCACCCATCGCCGTGCCATTACCGCAGAAGTACTTCGTCAGCGAGTAGATCACGATATCAGCACCATGATCAATGGGTCGGCAGAGCACAGGCGTCAGCGTATTATCTACGGCGAGGGGGAGGCCGTGAGTATGTGCAATATCAGCTACAGCGGCGATATCTACGAAGTCGAGCTTGGGATTACCCAGCGTCTCGGTATAGACGAGCTTGGTATTGGGCTGGATAGCTGCCTCGAAGTTCTTAGGATCTTGGGCATCGACGAAGGTAGTCGTGATACCGAGGCGGGGCAGCGTGACGCTCAAGAGATTGTACGTACCGCCGTAGACGCTGGAGGAGGCTACGATATGGTCCCCAGCACGCAGCAGGGTGAAGATCGTCGTAGCGATAGCGCTCATACCACTTGCCGTAGCGATGGCACCGACACCACCTTCAAGGGCTGCCAGGCGCTGCTCGAGGACGTCGGTCGTGGGGTTATTGAGGCGGGTATAGAGGTAGGCAGGGATCTGCAGGTCAAAGACCCCAGCAGCGTGGTCAGTACTATCAAAAGCGAAGGCATTCGCCTGATAAAGGGGCACTGCAGTAGAGCCGCAGTTTACAGTGGGATCGAAAGCGTGGTGGAGGGCCAGGGTAGATACGTTCTTGCTCATTGTCTTCGTCGTTGTTTGTTGGGTGAATAGTAATGGGGAGTAAATGGGGAGGTGCTATAAAAGCAAAGCCCGCTGCAATCATGGACTGCAGCGGGCTTACGTAATATCTTGGAGATTCGACTATGCGAAGTACAGATGTGACGAGCCCGACGCAGACATCATCTGCATCATCATCATCATGGACATCATGTACGTTGTACGCTTCATCTAATACTTCTCTTCTTGAGTTTCTTTGGAGCAAAGGTAATAAAAATTAATTCCCATCCAAATCCCCCATCTCGTAGGAGCTATATATAATGTAGAGACTCCTCCAGCCCTCACGTATGACACGCACGCAGTGTGTCTCGCGTGAAGCCGTCGTATTGGCCAAGAGTATATAACGAAGCGAGGCGGTGACCAGCTGGGTAGCCAGTCACCGCCTCGCGATGGGTGAGAAGAAAAGATATCGACAGCAGAAGCGAGTAAGCACATTCAGGAAAGACACCTAACTCATCTCTTACGTACATACTACACTAACTATACTAAAGCCCATTTTCAGAACTCCAGAAAGGAGGTGTTCCAGCCGCACCTTCCGGTACGGCTACCTTGTTACGACTTAGCCCCAGTCACCTGTATTACCCTAGGCCGACCCTTGCGGTTACGGACTTTAGGTACTCCAGACTCCCATGGCTTGACGGGCGGTGTGTACAAGGCCCGGGAACGTATTCACCGCGCCATG
>ERZ773180.903-NODE-903-length-16130-cov-18.659409_pt1 | contig 16130 bp, 11 predicted proteins | sample MGYA00511080_ERZ773180 | MGnify/ENA primary metagenome ERZ773180 (study PRJEB29015, sample SAMEA2738175) | human oral metagenome | biome: human oral; feature: human-associated habitat; material: saliva | place: China | collected 2178 ...
CCGGCGACGTGTGGATCGACTCGGGCACGCACGTGCACGCCAACTGGGCGTTCTCTCAGCCTGGTACCTACACAGCGACCGTAACCTTCCTGGGCACGACCACTGCCGGGGAGGCCGTTAGTGCGAGTACGACCCTGCGCTTCGCCGTCGGTGATGCCGCGTCCGCGTCCGAAGCCCTGGCCATGGCTGCGCCCGCAGCTTCCGGTTCCGGTTCTGAGCCCCCGGCCGCGGGTACCTTCCGGGGCCCCGGCTCCTCCGAGTCGACGTCGTCCTCGCCCGAGGGCGGCTTGCCCGACTGGGCCTTCCTCGCGATCATCGTCAGTGTCGTCCTCTCCCTCCTCGTGATCGGCGCGCTCGTCGTTGCACGCTCACGCCGCAGCCGCGCTGAACAGGCCGCCGCCATCGCCGAGGCCGACTCCCTCCTCTCGCCTCTGCCTACCGCCCGGGGTGAGGGGAACGAGGAAGCAGCCACGGCCTCGTCCCAGAGTGCCGGTGCACCCGGCGCGGGCGAGAGCACTGAGGTCCCGGGCCTCGGCAATGTGGGAGGGAAGCAGTGAGCCAGCTGCGCGTCACCTCTTTGGGGGCGTCCCTGGGTGGGCGCAGCGTCCTGACGGGCGTCGACCTGGAGGTCGAGGCCGGGGAGCTCCTCGGACTCATCGGACCCAACGGTGCTGGGAAGACCACGCTGATCCGCTCGATCCTGGGGCTCATCCCCTCCAGCGGCAGTGTCGAGACCGACGGCGCAATCGGCTATGTGCCGCAGCGCCACGAATTCGCGTGGGACTTCCCGATCAGCGTCCGCGACGCCGTCCTCCAGGCCGTCACCGTGCGGCGCGGGCTGCTCGGGCGCGCACGGACGCCGCACTTCCGCGCCGTTGAGGAGGCCCTGTCCCTCGTCGGCATGCGCGACCTCGCGAAGCGGCCTATCGGCGAGCTGTCCGGTGGGCAGCGCCAGCGCGTCCTCGTTGCCCGCGCCCTCGCGATCCGGCCCGCCGTGCTGCTCCTCGACGAACCCTTCACCGGCCTCGACATGCCCACCCAGGAGATGCTCATGGACCTGTTCCGCGCGCTCGCCGACGGGGGGCGAGCCCTCCTCATGACGACGCACGACCTCATCGGCGCGCGCGCCGGCTGCGATCGCCTCTACCTGCTGCGGCGCACGATCATCGCGTCCGGGCGACCCGACGAACTCGTCGACGCCGACCCGTGGATCCGTGCCTTCGACGTGCGACCCGACAACCCGATCCTCGACGCCCTAGGAGTGCGCGCATGAGCACCGTGATCCACGCGGGGGGAGGAGGCCTCGTCCCGGCGGCGGACTTCCTGAGCCCCTACGACTTTTTCCGCGACCTGACGAATCCCGCGCTGGCGTTCCTGCCGCGCGCGCTGCTCATCGCGGTCGTCGCCGCGCTCGTGTGCGGCAGCGTCGGCGTGCACGTCGTCCTGCGCGGCATGGCGTTCATCGGCGACGCGGTCGCGCACTCCGTGTTCCCCGGGTTGGCAATCGCCTTCGTGTGTGGCGGGTCCCTGGTACTGGGCGGGGCGCTGGCGGGCGTCGTGACCGCCGTGCTGGTGGCGCTGCTCGCGCAAAATCGGCGACTCAAGGAGGACTCCGTCATCGGCGTGCTTTTCGTCGGCGCCTTCGCGCTCGGCGTCGCGATCATCGCGCGGGCACCCGGGTACGCGGGGAGCCTGCAGGATTTTCTGTTCGGGTCGATCACGGGCATCCCGGCGTCGGATGTGCCCGTGGTGCTGGCTGGCGCTTTGTTCGTGCTGCTCATGCTGTTCCTGGCGCACCGACCCATCGTGGCCGTGACCCTGGACCGCGAGAGCGCGCGGGCGGCGGGCGTTCACGTGCTCGCTGCTGATCTGTCTTTGTATGTCGCCGTGGCTCTGGCCGTCGTGATTTCCGTGCAGACGATCGGCAACGTGTTGGTGCTGGCCCTGCTCGTCACCCCCGCGGCGACCGCGCGGCTCCTGTGCGACCGGCTCGGGACGATGATGGTTCTGTCGCCGGCCCTGGGGGCGTCAAGCGGCCTGGTCGGCCTATACCTGTCGTGGTCACTGGACGTGCCCACGGGTGCCACGATCGTCCTGGTGCTCACCGCGTGCTTCGTGCTCGCCTGGGTCTTCGCGCCGAGGCATGGGGTCCTCGCGCGCACATTGCGCGAGAGGCGGGGGTGAGGTCGGCGTTGCCGTGAGTGGGCCTGCGTGTGGGCCTGCGTGTGGGCTTCTTCGAGGACCCGGCCCCGGCCTCGTGACTCTGCGATTCGCTTGTTAACCTGAACAACTGGTCATATGCATGGCTAGGTAGCACAGTGTTCTGTGGCCCACGTTTGTGGGCGGAGGTGAGGCGAAAGTGAAGCGGCGTAAGCGCAGTCGGTCGTGCGTGAGGAACAGCGTCGCCGTGGCTGCCGTGGGCGCGCTTGCGGCGGGCATCATATCGATTCCCGCCACGCCCGCACACGCGGCGGACACGATTGATTACCGCGGCCGATCAGGCGTACTTCTCGTACTACGGCCTGGACCGGGCGCGTGCGAAGGGCTACACGGGCGAGGGAGTCACCATCGCGATGATCGATGGTCCGGTGGACACTCCGTGCCTGAACTTAAGGGTGCAAATATCACGGTGAAAACTCCGTGCACGATTAACTCGTCACCCGCTGTAGAAACGCACGGAACGGGGGTTGCATCCATCCTCGTGTCTGCGGACTATGGTGTGGCACCGAAGGTCTCTCTTCTTGCGTATCAGGGGACATTCGGTGCTGATGGCGATCAAGGTAGTAGCGATTGTGATGACCCAAGTGGAGTCACCAAGGATAGCCAGCCATGGCTGTTGAATCAGGCGATGAATGATGGGGCCCAGATCATCAACGTCTCGGCTTCGACGCCGAATGAGTATAAGGAACTCAAGTGGGTTACCGCTCGAGCGATCGCGCAACAGGTGATTTTTGTCAACGCTGCTGGCAATAGTTCACGTGATGACGATGATACGTCGTTGTCTGCGTGGTCCGGTGTCGTTGGTGTGACAGCGATCAGTGTCGATGGGACTCGGCAGGACTATTCCTCGTGGGGTCAAGGTGTTGTAACCACATCGATCGGCGGGCCTGTGCTCTTCCGTAACATCGAAACTGGCGCTAACGACACCGTCTCTGCCACGTCGGTCGCCTCGCCGATCGTCGCGGGCGTTCTGGCGTTGGCGAAGCAGCGGTGGCCTCAGGCGACTTCCAATCAGCTGCTGCAGCTGCTGGTGAAGACGTGCTTGAATCCTGATCATGGGTGGAACAAGTACACCGGGTTTGGTGGCATCGATCCGGGCGCGATTTTGAATACGGACCCGTCGCAGTTCCCTGACGAGAACCCGTTGGCGCAGAAGCAGGGTGGGTCGAGCCCGACGCCGGAGGAGGTCCAGCAGTACGCGGGTGGTGTCGTGGATCCGACGGATATCGTGAATGATGATTCGTACACCTATCGCGGCTTCGACGAGTCGAAGCTGAAGGATGGCCTGAACGTTTACCCGACGCACTTGGGCACGAGCCCGCGCTACCACCGGAAGTAGGCGCGGCGGCCTGCTCGAGGCCGCATGATGACTGTTCCTGCGATTGTTTCACGTGAAACATTGACGCTGAGGCCCCAGCCCACGATGGTGGGCTGGGGCCTCAGTGTGTTTAGTGGCCTTGTTTTTCTTCTGAGGTGTCGGTGTTGTTGACGATGAGTTGACTGAGCCGGAACGGTCCGGTCGTCTCGGTGGTGGTGACCAGGCCGTTGATGGTCTGGGTGTCGCCCGTGAAGGGGTTGGTGGCCGTGCCCGCCCAGGTCGTTGTCAGCGTGATGGTGCGCGTAGCACTGGGGTATGGGCCGTCAAGGAAGGACTTCCACCCGTTGGGGGCCTTGTAGTAGTGGCGAATCAGGGCGGGGTCGGTGTTGGGGTCCATACCTTCTTGCCAGGGCATGCCCGGCGAGGTCGTGGTGAGGTCCGGGGTTCCATCTCCCCAGCTCCACGTGTAGGACGTGGCCGTCAGAGTGATGGTGATGTCGCGGCCCAGCAGCGTGACAGTGTGAGTCTGCGTGGGATGGGTGGCGGCAACGAGCGTGGGAATGTACTTGTTCGTGTAGGACACCCCTTCGGGCCGCTTGTGCAGGCCCGCGCCGTCGGCATGGATAATTGTTGCCGCCGCTAGAAGAAGGTCGCGAGTTGTGGGCAGTTGTGCGGGGTCTCGCGTGACGGTCCCTGTGACTAGGTCAAATGGCAGTGAGCAGTCTTCGTCTGAGACGTGTCCATCATTGGGAGTAGTTCCAATGGATACCGACGCGCACCTTGCCCAATTCCAGTAGGGTTGTGCCTCTGGAGTTGCTGCGCCTTCAGCTGTGAGTCGACTCTTGTCGTCTTCTGGAGTTGAGTTGTCAGTGCCTCGATACTTTCTTGCTTCCTTCGCTGCCTTACTTGCTTCCACCTTTACATCGGGGCCGGTTCCTGAACTGCGGAAGTGAGGGGGTTCAATAGGCTGTTCTTCTTCCGCGTAGGCGACACCGGGGATTAGGCAGCTTATCGAGCCAATAAGTAGCAGTAAGGCCGGAATGAGAGTTATCAATTTTAACTTACGCATCTGGATTCACCGCGGTTCCTTGCGTGACTATCCATTTACCGTCATACCATGTCAAAAGTAACGTAAGAACTGTTTCGTATTCTGTACTACTTGTAATTACTTTCTGCCCCCTACAGGTGATTCCGTCTGATGACTTGGTTAGGAAGGCAACCGAAATTGTATTTGGTGGAACACTACTTCCATTCGGATCTATCGGATTCACTTGCAAAATGTGCACGATTTCCGACTTATTATCGTACGACCAGCCGTGCGCGTATACATTTCTAATATCGGTGACGACATTCTGATGAAAGTCGTCAGTTTCATTAGACATGTCCGCGAACGGTTGTGTGTCTCCGGTGTTCCACGCGTAGACCATTAGGGCCAGGTAGTGTTCTGCGGCTGCTTCTGCGCCTCGCTCACTGTTTTCCTTGGCTTCTTCGGGTAGTTCGGGCTTTGTGTAGGTATCCGCGGCGAACTCGGCGGGGCGCACGAGGACTCCGTCAGGGCCGATCGCATAGCCGCCTGACATCGGAGGCTCGCTCGATGCCGACGGCATGGGCGCGGGGTGCACGGTGGGTGTTGTGGCGGCGCTGGGGCGATCGTTCCACGAGCCGATGCACGCGCCCAGCCTGTAGGCACCAACAGCTGCCACAGCCACCAGCACAGTGAGGCCGATACCGATTACCCACGGTCGCAGCGCTGCGCTCCTGGCTGCTAGGGAGCGCTTCTTACGGCGCGACGGTGGGGTGGGGAAGGTTTGCTCTTCTTCCTTGGAGTCGGGTCGCTCGGATAGGGGTGGGACCTTCATGGTGTGTGTGCCTCCACGGTGAGGTGTCCTCCGGCGCCCCCATCGTTGGGGGCGCGTCCTTTCTCATCAGGGTACGCGCAGAACCGACACGAAATACTAAGAATGCTGCGCAACCATCACGCAAATCCTCCCACCCAAACTTCCGAAAACGCACAAATGTGCGCAGGGGCCTTCATATTCGAGATACCAAGGTCATAGTGTTGTGTGCATGTAAGTGCACCGACGCAGACCTCATCATGGGGTTAATTCGAAGACTCCCGGACTGAGTTTCCTACGTAATCATCATGCCTGTGAGGGTTACAATGTGAGCTAGGCGAAGACCGGTGCCCTGAGCCATTCGTAACGGGTGTCCGTAGTGTCTCTATGACCGGCGAGTTCATCTGGAAGGGGACGTAGGCACGTGAAGTCACTTACCAACGCTGGTACTGAGCGACTGGGTGATGCCCTCGGGGAGTCGATTGAGCAAGGGGCGAAGCTCTCCATCATTAGCGCGTACTTCACCGTTTTTGCCTATGGAGACCTCAAGGAGGAGTTATCAAAGGTTGATGAGGTGCGCTTCCTTTTCAGTGAACCGACGTTCGTCAAACACATGGAAGATGTGAAAGATCCTCGTGAGTTTGAGTTAGCGCGCCGGTCGCGCGAGGTTGGCGTAGGTGGGGCAGGCTTAGAGCTGACACTGCGTAACAATCTTAACCAACGAGCGTTGGCGCGTGAGTGTGCACAGTGGATTCGCTCGAGGGGTACTTTCAAGTCTGCCCGAGTCTCTCGTTCTATCCAGCCGGGTGGTACATACCTTGTCGAAAACACATCGAGCGACGACCATGCGTTCATGGGTGCTGCAGCCGATTTCACGCAGGAAGGGTTGGGGTACGAGCGTCGCCCCCACAGCGTGACGTGCGTGAGCCACTTCGAAGGTGATAATGAAGCATCTGGCCTGAAGGCAATGTTTGAATCCATCTGGGAGGATCCCGACCTGGTCGAGGAGGTAACTAACCAGGTCGCTGCCCAGGTCGAGACGCTGTATCGAGAAAATTCGCCTGAGTTCATCTACTTTCTAACCTTATTTCACTTATTCCGTGACTTTATGGAGGATGACACGGATAATGGAATCCGCCCGGGCCTCAAGTTTGAGGAATCGGTTGTGTGGAATAAGCTCTACGACTTTCAGAAAGATGCCGTCGTCGGGGCAATTCGTAAGCTCGAGAAGTACAAAGGCTGCATCATCGCTGACTCTGTGGGACTGGGAAAGACCTACGAGGCGCTCGCGATTATGAAGTACTACCAGGAACGAAATGACCGTATCTTGGTGCTGTGTCCTAAGCGCCTGCGCGGTAACTGGACGCTGTGGACTCAAGACAACGACGACCGAAACCCCTTGGCTGATGACCGTTTCTCCTACACTGTCCTCAACCACACTGACCTTTCGCGCTATCGCGGTATGAGTGGAGAAGTGGATCTTGAGCACCTACGTTGGGGGCACTTCGACCTGCTCGTTATTGATGAGAGCCATAACTTCCGAAATAAGACCACCAATGCTGATAAGACCGACCGATACACACGCCTAATCGAAAGTGTTATCAAGTCTGGTCAACGGACCAAGGTGCTAATGCTGTCGGCCACGCCAGTGAATAATCGGTTGCTCGACTTGCGTAATCAAATTGAGCTCATCACCGAGGAAGACGACGCATACTTGGCGGAGAGCGATGGTATTTCGTCGATTACGCGTGTGACGAACGAAGCCCAGAAACGCTATAACGAGTGGAGCAAGCTTGAGGATTCAGAGCGGACGACTGAGAGCTTCGTGAATGCAGTCAATGCTGATTATTTCAAACTGCTGGACGTGCTGACGATTGCGCGTAGTCGCAAACACATCATGAAGTACTACGGTGCTCAGACAGGAACATTCCCCAAACGTCGAAAGCCCCTCTCGTTCCGAACTCCCATTGATCTGGAAGGTGAGCTGCCAAAGATCTCTGAGCTTAACGATATGATCGCTCAGCTCACCTTTGCGCAGTATCAGTTGCTCTCCTACGTTCGGCCGGACCGGCGAAGCAAGTACGAGAAGCTGTATGGGGACACCTGGGGCAAAGATTTTGATAGCCAGGTAAACCGCACGAATGCGGTTGCTAACCTTATGCGCATCAACATGCTCAAACGCATGGAGTCTTCCGTCAACAGCTTCCGCATCACCTTGAGGCGCATTCTTGAGGGATGCACCAACCTGCGTGCGCAGCTCGATGGCCAGACGTTTGAGGCGGCTTACAGTACCGACGGGTTTGACGATGGGCTCGACGATGATGACGCCGAGGAGTTTGAAGCCGGAGGCAAGATTCGGGTCGATCTACGAGACGTTGACCCGCTGCGCCTTGGGCAGGCCCTTGACTTCGACATCGCGACTCTTGGCAAGCTGCTTAAGTACGCCGATGCTGTGACGCCTGAGCGTGATGCGAAGCTCCGCCAGTTGCGGGATTTCATCGCCGAGAAGGTCCGGCACCCGTTCAACGTAGGAAATCGCAAAGTCCTGGTTTTCAGCGCGTTCGCCGATACGACAGCATACCTTTTCGACCAGCTGGCACGGTGGGCGAAGCAGGAGTTGGGTGTGGAGTGCGCGGAGGTTGCGGGAACTTCAAACCGGACGTATTCCCTGAATCTTCCACGCACCGCGTTCGAGAATATCCTGGCTAGGTTTTCCCCTGTTTCTAAGGAGTTACCTAGCCGAGAGCGAGAGCTTGGTGAGATCGACGTTGTATTTGCAACCGACTGCATATCTGAGGGCCAAAATTTGCAGGACTGTGATTGTCTGGTCAACTACGACATTCACTGGAACCCGGTGCGTATTATCCAACGTTTTGGCCGTATCGACCGTTTGGGATCCACGAACGAGCAGATTCAGCTGGTGAACTACTGGCCGGATGTTTCGCTTGACGATTACATACAGCTGGAGGGACGTGTGAAAGGACGTATGGCCCTGCTTGACGCGTCTGCCACCGGCGAAGAAAACGTGCTCGAACCCAAAGCAAGTGGGGAGATGAACGATCTGACGTACCGTCGGCAGCAGCTCAAGCAGCTGCAGAACGAGGTCCTCAACCTTGAGGATATCAAGGGGGGCATCTCCATTACGGATTTCGCTTTCGACGATTTTCGTGTCGAGCTGCAGCGCTATGCCAGAGAGCATCCTGGGTTACTCGAAAGTTCCCCCTTCGGCCTCCATGCGGTGGCACCGATACCTGATGAACTGCGTGGCGAGCTCAAACCGGGTGTTGTGTTCTGCCTCAAACAGAACGACGAGACCCGAGATCCGAAGGACACGAACCCAACATTCCCCTACTACGTGGTGTACGTGTCGTCTGATGGTTCGGTGATGACTAAACATACCCAGCCCAAGCCTGCACTCGACATCATGCGGGCTGTGTGCTCTGGCCAGGTGGGGCCGATCCTCGATCTGTGTCACAAATTCAACACGGAGACGAAGGACGGCACGAGAATGGATGCGTACACGGGACTCCTCAATCAGGTGGTCACAACCATCACCGGCATCCAGCAGGATAAGGGCATTGAGAGTCTGTTCACTCCGGGCGAAGTCGGCAGCGGGACTACTATGGGATTCAACGACTACGCCCTCGTGAGTTTCGCGGTGATCCGATGAACGGCGTCGACTGGAACGGTATCCTGCAGCTTCCACAGGCTGCATTGGCCGGAAACGCTCGAATTCCCAAGGCGACAGTGATCAGACAAGCGCAACTCAACAAGAACGACTCCAGAGCTCTCAATAAGGTGCGTCGCCTGGAGCACTTTGCTACGGTCCAAAAGTCGACGACGAGAATTCCTCCGATGGTTGGTAAGGAACACGATATTCAGAGCGTGATCTTTCTGCGCTGCGAAATGGCTGGATCTGAGGCATACTCCGAGGTAGCTCGCGTTCTGCACAAGTGTTTTCCCAATCCAACCGTGATACTGTTCGACGGAAGCGACGAGGCATGTGTCTCTGTTGCGACAACGCGCCGGAGCAGGGCTGAACATGGGGCTGTCGTGATCGATACTGTGGAATCCACGGGGCGCATGCGTGTCGGTGACCAAAAGCTTGCTGCTTATCTAGGTTCGCTAGCGTTTGGTATCTTGCCCCAAGAGAATCTGGGGGCATTCCTCAAGGGAATCGTCTGGAATGTCCGGCTTGTACGTGTCGCACCCTCGCTTGGCTTCTTTCCTAACTGCAGTCCTCACCAGCGAGCGAAGTTCAGTCCACTGATTGAACGACACGGCAAGGTGACGAGCCGGATCGAAGCGCTGTCAGCGAAACGCAAAACGAACAGAGAACTGACGCTTAACGAGAGTGCGCACTTGCGAGTACAGGAAAGCGCTCTGAATGCGGAACTAGACAGCATTGTCAAAATAATGAAGGAGCTCTGCAATGCCTGAGATTAAAAAAATGAACCTGGAGGCCGCGGACCTGGTTGCCGAGCGTATTGAAACGTTGAGGACCCTTTTCCCTGAGATCGTGACTGAGGGGGAAGGGTCGATCGACTTCGATAAGCTTCGCCTGATCCTGGGTGATAACGTCGAAGACGACTCCGAACGGTATGCCTTCACCTGGCCCGGCAAAGCCGCAGCAATCCGGCAGTCGCAAACCTCTAGTGACGCAACGCTGCGCCCGTGTATTGACAAGAGCCGGGGGCGTGACGGGCAGGATGGAAGTTTTGACTCGGACAATATATACATTGAGGGCGATAATCTTGAGGTTCTAAAGCTCCTACAACGTGGCTACCACGGACGAATCAAGATGATCTATATCGATCCACCCTATAACAAGGCGGGGGATTTTGTGTATCATGATGACTTTACAAATCCTCTGCAAAACTATAAAGCTCAAGCGGGACTTATTGGGCAGTCGAACCCAGATGTGGGTGGGCGTCTACATTCTGATTGGTGTTCAATGATGTATCCGCGTCTGCGCCTTGCGCGTGAGCTGTTGAGTGATGATGGTGTGATATTTATTAGCATTGATAATAAAGAGGTTAGAAATGCGCGGTTGCTTTGTGATGAAATATATGGCGAAGGGGCCTTTATTGCTCAGTTTGTGTGGGAAAAGAAAAAGAAAGGTTCCTTCCTATCTAATTCGATTACGAATGTGATTGAGTATATTTTGTGCTATGCAAAAAATGTTAATAACGTGCGCCCGCTGATAGGTGAGATCAACGATAAACGTGAAACTTATCCATGTGTAAATGCTGTCAATTCGAGGGAACTGAGGGTAATTCCTCCCGGTGTGCCGTCGAAGTATAGGGAGCAGAATTACTTTTTGAAAAAGGGTTCAGTTATCTCAAATTCGACGATGAGTCTCGTTTTGCATTCGGATCTGGTTCTCAAAAATGGCGAACTCGCGGAGGAACTAGTTATTGAAGGAAATTGGCGTTACTCTCAAGATACGATGGAGCAACTTGCTCGCGAAGGAGCGCTCTATATTACACAGGATCTATATCTGCGAAGAGTGGTTACAGATACGCGAATCAAAAGAATGAAAGATCTTCTGCCGCGTGAGGGTGCTGATCGTACTACCGTCGCATCAGATTATGATCCGAATGACTTGTTCGCATCTGGATGGGGATCGAATGAGGATGCAGATGAAGAGCTTCGACGGCTGATGGGGGTGCAAAAGCTACTTGAGTATCCTAAGCCTGTAGCGCTGATCGCGAAGCTGATATGTTGTTGTAGGCTCGATCCTGGTGATATTGTGTTGGATTTCTTTTCAGGATCAGCCACAACGGCCCATGCAGTTATGTTGAACAATCTCAGAGTAAGTAGTTGTCAAAAGTTCATCCTCGTCCAACTCCCGGAGATTTGTAAGAAGGGCACTCCTGCAAGTCAAGAAGGTTATATGACGATTTGCGATATTGGTGAAGAGCGCATTCGTCAAGCAGGAAATGAACTGATGCAAAACGAACAGATTGACAAAACGCCAATAGACGTTGGATTTCGCGTCCTAACACTAGATAGCTCAAATATTCAAGCTCCATTGCCTGGCGAATTGCTATCAGATGTTGTTCTTTCTGATCGTTCGGACCTCGATATCGTGTTCGAAATGATGCTTAAATGGGGTCTTGAACTTACTCTGCCAATAGAGCGAGCTGACGCCGCAGGCTATTCTGTCTGGTCGGTAGCGTGCGGTGAGCTGGTGTGTTGCATGGCGGAAGGGCTGACACATGAGGCCCTTGGCGCGGTCGCCGCCATGGAACCACGCCGCGTGTTGATTCTCGACTCGATTCTGACGGATAGCCTAAAGCTCAACGCGATTGAGATCTTCAAACATGCAGGTGAGCGTTCGGGTCGAGAGATCGAGTTGAGGACTATCTAGCATGACATCCCTTGAGTTTCAGTTCTCCTCCGAAGAGACGCACCAGACGGAGGCCGTCGAAGCGACGTGCAACCTCTTTCGAGGGCAACAGTTCACAAGTAGCAGCTTCACTATCGATGATGCTGACCTGGGACAGGCGGTCTTCGATGATCTTGCCGTTGGCCACGGTAATGAGATCCGCCTGGCACCAGGCCAGCTTCTCGCTAACCTCCACGAAGTTCAGGAGGAGGGGTGTCTGCCTCTGACCAACGTACTCACCGACGGGCGGCTGCGTGACTTCACCATCGAGATGGAGACAGGTACAGGCAAGACCTACGTCTATATTCGCTCCATTTACGAGCTTAACAAGCGCTACGGCCTAACGAAGTTCATGATCGTTGTTCCCAGTGTTGCGGTCCGTGAGGGAGTGCTTAAGAGCTTTCAAATTATGCGCACCCACTTCGAGATGCTTTATGATCGCACCCCCCTTGACTACTTTGTTTACGATTCGAATGATATGGATCTCGTCGGAAACTTCGCTACCTCAAACGCCATTCAGGTTATGATCATCAACATTGACGCTTTTAATAAAGGCATTTATAAAGATGGGGCGGCCATAGAGGGTAATCTTTTTCACCGACGTAGCGAGAAACTGATTGGTGGATTCAGTCCGCGTGAACTTGTGGGTGCGTGCAAGCCCATCGTCATTATTGATGAACCTCAGAGTGTTGACAACACCAGACAGGCGAAGAGTGCGATCAAGAGCCTGAATCCGCTGTTCGTATTACGTTACTCGGCCACGCACAAGCAGCCATACAACATGATCTACCGTCTCACGCCGGTTGACGCGTTTGAGCAGCACCTAGTCAAAAGCATCTGTGTTGACTCAGTAAAGGTTGATACCAACCTCAATGGTGCATATGTCAGGCTCGATTCCGTCAAATCATCACCCTTCTCAGCGAAGCTTACCATTGATGTACGTCAGAAAAATGGTGTACAAAAACGTAAGGCAATCACTGTCAAAACGGGCACAGACCTGTTTGCCAAGAGTGGGGAGAATACTGACTACGAGGACGGATGGATCGTCTCAAATATTGGGACCGCACCGGGCGATGAGTTCATCGCGTTCCAGAACGGAGAGCAGCTGGACCTCGGAGAGACTCTTGGTGATGTCAATGAGGAGCTCATTAAGCGTGCCCAGATTCGGCGCACCATCGAAAACCATATGGCGCGGCAGCTTGACCTGTGGAAACATGGCGTAAAGGTATTGAGTTTATTTTTCATCGACAAAGTTGCGCGCTATCGTGTCTACGAGCCTGAAGTGCACGGCGGTGTCTATGCTCAGATGTTCGAAGAAGAATATGCTGCGCTTCTGCACTCAAGGGCACCCAGATTGATCTCTAAGGCAGCTGGCCTCGATAGAGGAACGTGGCGTGAATGCTATGAGCGTGTTGGAGCGCCACTGGTCATGGACCCTCACGCGGTCCATCAGGGTTATTTCGCCCAAGACAAGGCTGGACGATTTAAAGATTCGAGGGAGGCTGCAGGGACCGCTGCAGATGCGAGCGCTTTCGAGCTCATCATGAAGAAGAAGGAGACTCTGATCTCCTTTCCGAATGAAATTGATCAAGATACGAAGGTCTCGTTCATTTTTAGTCACTCGGCTCTCAAAGAGGGGTGGGATAATCCGAATGTTTTCCAAATCTGCACGTTAGTAGACACAAAAGATACTCTTACAAAGCGGCAGAAAATCGGACGTGGCTTACGGCTGTGTGTCAACCAGAAGGGTGGGCGCCTAAGGGATCCTGAGTCCAATATCCTTACCGTAGTAGCTAATGAGAGCTACGAAGAATTTGCCAATGGGCTCCAAAAAGAGCTTGAATCCGATAACTTTGTGTTCGGCGTCATTTCGCCGGAAACTTTTAGCAATGTGGTTCTCACTGGCGACGATGGTGTTCAGATACGACTTGGATACGACGGTTCGAAGCGGGTTTATGAGCATTTCTTTGTTAATAAGCTGATTGATTCTGCTGGTGCGATCAAGCCCGAGCTGAAGATCGCAGCGGAGCAAGGTAGCGTTAGCCTCCCTGACGAATTCACATCAGCGCGTGAGCAGATCTCGGCGATCATTCTCCGCAAGGCACAGAAGCTTCAGGTTCACGACAAGGCCAAAGAGGTTGTCGTTGACCTCGAGGATGACGTCGTAAACAACGAGGCATTCCAGGCGTTGTGGAGTCGCATTCGCCAGCGCACACAGTTCTTTGTGGACGTTGACTCGAACGAGCTCATCAAGAAGGCGGCCGAAGAGATTAATCAAATGCCGAAGATTGTGACGCCACAGGTAACAAGTGAGCGTGCGAATATGATGATCAACGACGCCGGTGTGACTTCGGAGGCTACCGAGACCTCGATGGTCCTCGTCGGAGGGGGTGTTACATATGATTTGCCCGACCCTATTAGCGAGCTGCAGGATGCAGTGAACCTCACACGAGGCACAATCAAAGCGATTCTTGAAAGGTGCACGCGCTTCGATCAATTTAAGGTGGATCCTGCGACATTCTTGGCCCAGGTCGGAGCTGCAATCAATCGTGCGAAGAATGAGGTTATGGTCGAGGGAATCAGGTATGTGCCCCTTCCTGAGGAGGAGTGGCATCCGTCATCGATTCTTGAGATAGATGGCTCACCCGCTTATCTCGATCAGAATGCGTGGAAGCCGAAGAGTGTGGGCAAGAGCCTTTATAGCTACGTCGTCTATGATTCTGCGGGTATCGAAAGAGAATTCGCCAAGAAGTTGGATATGCAAGAGGAAGTTGTCGTCTATGCGAAGCTCCCTCCCTCTTTCACAATTGATACTCCGCTCGGTAGCTATAATCCCGACTGGGCTTACGTTGAGGAAAGTGAGGGTGAGGAACGTCTGTACTTTGTTATTGAGACGAAGGGTGGCACCAACGTAAATCCTGTTATGCGGCCAGCAGAGGAACTCAAGACAGCTTGTGCTTGCAAACACTTTGAAGCTCTTGATCTGGGTAGTGACTTCCACTATGGGATTCGCGCAACATACGAGGTTGGTCGCGCCGCTCCGTGCGATTGACCGGATTTAGAAGTCGTGGGGCTGTGACGCTTGCAGGTGTTGCAGCCCCATGACTACCTCTATCTTGCGTACGCAGATGAGCATGCCCCTCCTTACGGTGTCGTTTGTCGACCATGGCGGTCGACAGTGTGACCCAGAGGAGGGGACAGGATGTCTCAGAAAATCGCCAACAAGGGAGATGGCAATCAGATCGCTCAGTTCGGTGGGGACCTGAACGGAACACTCAATCAGATCAACGGAACACGAACATTGGCATCCCTGACACTGCCCGAACTAGGCGAGGAGTATCTGTTGGCCAGTTCGATCGTCTCAAGGGAACGGAAGTCAAGACTCAAGACATCAGCAATCGCAGCGATGGTGTGCCTCCTGTGTTGTGGCATCACTGTCGCCATGTATTGGTTGTTTGGGCAGCCATCTCTCAAGGAGATCGTCTTCAGCCCCACAGAAGGGTCGAAACTCGAGTTGAGTATGAATCTCACGCTAGCCATCCCTGCGATTGTGGCTGCTCTTTCGGGGGCAGGCGCATATGGCAGGGTGATGAACCCGAGTGAGCTCGAGGTGGATCGGCAGCAGTATCGAAGGAATGCCTACATGGTGGCACGCCAAAGGGGCCTCAGTGAGCGAGAGTGGTACAAGGTCGTCGAAGCCGCCAAGCAGAGCTAGATGTTGGTAGGCGCAGGAGGATGTGCGTGCCCACGACCTGCACATCCTCCCGCACCTGCGCGAACAATCGCACAAATGTGCAGTTATGGTGCGCATCACCGCACGAGTGTGCGCTGCTCCAGCAAGCAACGAGGCGGTTCGTGCCAATCCGTATCGCACGGTATTTGTCTGGACTAACGCCCCCACCCATACGTCTGACAAATCAGCCCAAAACCACCGCAATCACACCCCAAAAACCCGCCCCGGCCTCGTCCCAGACGGACCCGGAAAGTGAACGCCACCACCCGCGTGGCCTAGGATTGGGGGCACGCCGATGCGCCCCCAAGGACGGGAGCACCCGGCACGCAGCAGCACCGCACACGCGGCACCGCAGGGCAGGTCCAGCAACGAAGACGGACATGCCAGGCACCACCGCACCCCTGCGGAGCCGCCGCACAACCACAACCTCAACACCGATGTTGACCCACACAGAGGAGACTCCTATGAAGCCCCGCCTCGCAGCTACAGCCCTCGTCGCCGCATCCGCATGCGCCCTCGCCCTCGGCGCCTGCACTCCAGGCGACACCGCGCAATCCTCGTCCAGCCCCGCCGCGAAGGGCGGCGGAGACGGCAACTACACGATCGCCGTCGTCCCCAAGGACGCCACCAACC
>ERZ773180.906-NODE-906-length-16104-cov-19.494174_pt1 | contig 16104 bp, 17 predicted proteins | sample MGYA00511080_ERZ773180 | MGnify/ENA primary metagenome ERZ773180 (study PRJEB29015, sample SAMEA2738175) | human oral metagenome | biome: human oral; feature: human-associated habitat; material: saliva | place: China | collected 2178 ...
ACAACGTTATCAAGGCAGCTCACGCTGAAGGTAAATGGGCTGGTATGTGTGGTGAAATGGCCGGTGACCAAACGGCTGTTCCACTTCTTGTCGGAATGGGCTTGGATGAGTTCTCTATGTCAGCTACATCAGTCCTTCGTACACGTAGCTTGATGAAGAAATTGGATACAACTAAGATGCAAGAATACGCTAATCGTGCTCTTACTGAATGTTCAACAATGGAAGAAGTGCTTGAACTTTCTAAAGAATACGTGAACGTAGACTAATTGATCTTAAGAATCTGATAGCAAAGTTATCACCTCAATAGAGGTGGTAACTTTTTTGTTTTGCCACTTTATTTGTCCTGTAAATGAAGTAGCTGAACAAAAATAAAGTAGATGTTGCTATATCAAAATAAAAAATCTAAATTTTCTAAAAATTTTCGGAAATAGGTTTAATTACTATTGTTTTTATAGTATAATATTGAAAAGATGGTTTGAAAGCTGAACAATTCTGAATTGATTTTAGGAAATTTCAGGGAAAACTTGGAAGTTTTGAATTATTTTCATATATTTTCATCGCATTATTCAAGAAATAATCTTGAATATTTCAACTATTTATAGTAGAATAATACTATTAGGAAGCGCTTTCATAAGAGGCGAGAGAGGTGAGTGAATGGATACGAAACAAGCATTGTACACATTTGGAACCGGAGAGAACTTTCATCTTCAACATTATCTAGGGGCTCATAAAGAGCAAGTAGATGGTGTGGAGGGGTATTGTTTCCGCGTATGGGCTCCAAATGCACAGGCAGTACACTTAGTAGGTGATTTCACCCAATGGGAAGAAAATGAAATTCCTATGGTGAGAAATGAAGCTGGTGTTTGGGAAGTTTTTACAACAGCACCTCAAGTGGGAGATATTTATAAGTACCATGTTACAAGACAAAATGGCCACCGCTTGATGAAGGTGGATCCTTTAGCGGTTCGCATGGAAAAACGGCCAGGTACAGGAGCAGTTATTACAGAAATTCCTGAGCGAAAATGGAAAGATGGACTGTGGATGGCGAGACGGAGAAAACTTGGTTTTCGATCTCGACCAGTTAATATCTATGAGGTTCATGCTGGATCCTGGAAACGGAATGAAGATGGAAGTCCTTATTCCTTTGCTCAGTTGAAGGAAGATTTGATTCCTTACTTGGTGAAAATGAACTATACCCATGTGGAGTTCATGCCGGTGATGGCTCACCCGCTTGGACTAAGTTGGGGCTATCAATTGATGGGTTACTTTGCTTTAGAGCATACTTACGGAACACCGGAAGAGTTTCAGGATTTCGTTGAGGCCTGTCACTTGAATAACATTGGGGTGATTGTGGACTGGGTACCAGGACACTTTACGATTAATGATGATGCCTTGGCCTATTATGATGGGACACCAACCTTTGAATATCAGGACCATCATCGGGCTCACAACTATGGTTGGGGAGCAATGAACTTTGACCTAGGGAAAAACCAGGTCCAATCCTTCCTTATTTCTAGTGTAAAATTCTGGATTGAGTTTTATCATTTGGATGGAATCCGGGTCGATGCGGTCAGCAACATGCTCTACTTAGATTACGATAGTGGACCATGGACACCAAACATCGATGGTGGAAATCTCAACTATGAGGGTATTCATTTCCTTAAACGAATGAATGCTGTGATTAAACTTGAGCATCCTGATGTGATCATGGCTGCTGAAGAAAGTTCATCTGGAACTAAGATTACTGGTCCAGAAGAATACGGTGGCTTAGGTTTTGACTACAAGTGGAATATGGGATGGATGAATGATATCCTTCGCTTCTACGAGGAAGATCCTATTTACCGGAAATTTGATTTCAATTTGGTGACCTTTAGCTTTATGTATGCCTTCTCCGAGAATTTCTTGTTGCCGTTTTCTCACGATGAAGTGGTGCATGGCAAGAAGAGTCTCATGCATAAGATGTGGGGAGATCGCTACAATCAGTTCGCCGGCTTGAGAAATCTCTTGACCTATCAGATTTGTCACCCAGGGAAGAAATTGCTCTTCATGGGTTCAGAGTTTGGCCAATTCTTAGAATGGAAGTCTGAAGAACAGTTAGAATGGTCTAATCTGGAAGATGACATGAACCGCAAGATGCAAGAGTTTACTTCCCAGCTTAATCAATTCTACAAAGACAACAAGATGCTGTGGGAAATTGATGATAGCTATGATGGTATTGAGATTATTGATGCAGATAACCGAGATCAAAGCGTTTTGACCTTTACTCGTAAGGATAAAAAAGGAAATCATTTGCTTTGTATCTTTAATATGGCACCAGTAGAGCGCAAGGACTTTACAGTCGGCGTCCCTGTAGCTGGGGTCTATGAAGAAATTTGGAATACAGAATTAGAGAAATGGGGAGGTGTCTGGAAAGAGCACAACCAAGAAGTGAAGACTCAAGAGGGATTATGGAAAGATTATCCACAAACCTTAACCTTTACTTTACCGGCTCTTGGAGCTAGTGTATGGAAAGTGAAACGAAAACTTCGTTCCAATGTGTCTAAAACAAAAGAATAGTTGTTGGTGATCTACTGATCGCGGTCTATGATCCCATTCCTAACTCTGTAGAAGAGGCCACAGTGCCTCTCCTCAGAACTGGGAAGAAGGTCTCGTCAATCCAAAAAGGAGTAATCAATGAAGAATGAAATGCTAGCTCTGATCCTTGCTGGTGGGCAAGGAACTCGCCTTGGAAAACTCACTCAAAGCATTGCCAAACCTGCAGTGCAATTTGGGGGACGTTATCGTATTATTGACTTTGCCTTATCCAACTGTGCCAACTCAGGTATCCACAATGTTGGCGTGATTACTCAGTATCAACCGCTTGCCTTAAACAATCATATCGGAAATGGTTCAAGTTGGGGTCTTGATGGTATTAATACTGGGGTTTCTATCCTTCAACCTTATTCTGCAAGTGAAGGAAATCGTTGGTTTGAAGGAACAAGTCATGCGATTTTCCAAAATATTGACTACATCGATAGCATCAATCCAGAGTACGTGTTGATTCTTTCTGGAGACCATATCTACAAGATGGATTACGACGAAATGCTTCAGTCTCACAAAGATCACAATGCAAGCCTTACAGTAGCTGTATTGGATGTACCTTTAAAAGAAGCCAGCCGTTTCGGAATTATGAATACGGATGCCAACAATCGAATTGTAGAATTTGAAGAAAAACCTGCAGAGCCAAAATCAACAAAGGCTTCCATGGGAATCTACATTTTTGACTGGTCTCGCCTGCGCAATATGCTTGTGGCTGCAGAGAAGAGTGACATCGATATGTCTGACTTTGGTAAAAACGTTATTCCAACTTACCTTGAATCTGGAGAAAGCGTCTATGCTTATGAATTCAAGGGCTATTGGAAAGACGTGGGGACTATTGAATCGCTCTGGGAAGCGAATATGGAATACATTGATCCAAACAATGCCTTGGACAGCCGCGATCGTCACTGGAAGATCTATTCTCGTAACTTGATTTCACCACCAAACTTCTTTGGCGAACATGCCCATATTGAAGATTCCTTGGTAGTGGATGGGTGCTTGGTAGATGGAACAGTAAAACGTTCTATCTTGTCTACGGAAGCACAAGTTCGTAAAGGTGCAGTCGTTGAAGATTCTGTCATCATGAGTGGTGCCATTATCGGACAAGGTGCTGTGATTAAACGTGCGATTATCGGTGAAGGAGCAGTTGTTTCAGAAGGTGTTGTCATCGATGGAACGGAAGAAGTGCAAGTCGTTGGATATAACGAAAAAGTGGGGGTAGCAACAGATGAAGATTGATAAGTATTCAGCTATTTTAGGAAACACAGTGGGCTTCCACGATATGTCGTCATTGACAGATCATCGTCCTGTTGCCAGTCTGCCATTTGATGGGAAATATCGTTTGATTGACTTCCCGCTTTCTAGCCTCGCCAATGCAGGAATCCGTAGTGTATTTGGTATTTTCCAGCAAGAAAATATCAGTTCTGTCTTTGACCATATCCGCTCTGGTCGTGAGTGGGGCTTGTCAACTCTTTTGAGCCACTACTACCTTGGAATTTATAACACACCAGTTGAAAGCTCTAATGTTGGGAAAGAGTACTATGAGCAGTTATTAACTTATTTAAAACGCTCAGGGTCTAATCAAACAGTCGCTCTTAACTGTGACGTCTTGGTGAATATTGATTTAAACCAGGTTTTCCATTTGCATAATACCATTGATGCACCTATTACTGTCGTCTACAAAAAGATGCATCATCGTGACATCTCTGACGTAAATGCTATCTTGGAGATTGATGAGACTGACCATGTTACGGGTCAAAGATTGTTTGATGGAACAGATGCAGATGCTCTCTATAATATGTCAACGGATATCTTTATCGTGGATACACCATGGTTGATTGAAAAATTAGAATCAGAAATCCATAAAGAACATCCAGAAAAATTGCGTTATATCCTTCGTGATTTAGCAGTAGAACATGGGGCCTTCGCTTTTGAATACACTGGCTATATTGCCAATATTCATTCAGTTGAATCTTACTATCGTGCTAACTTGGATATGTTGGAAACCAATAAATTCATGTCCCTCTTCTCACCAAACCAAAAAGTTTATACCAAGGTGAAAAATGAAGAACCTACTTACTATGCTCCTGGTTCGCAAATTAAGAATTCGCAATTTGCCTCAGGAAGTATTGTAGAAGCTTTGGTGCATGATTCTGTCATTTCTCGTCGTGTTCATCTCCATAAGGGGGCAGAAATTCGTAGCAGCCTCTTGTTCCCAGGTGTTGTTGTCCATGAGGGAGCAGTCGTCGAGCATGCGATTCTTGACAAGGGAGTTGTGGTTGAGACTGGCGTTACGATTCGTGGAACCAAAGAGGCACCTCTTGTGATTAAAAAAGGTGCTGTGATTACAGAGGATATTGGATAATGAAATTATTGTTTGTTGCCGCAGAAGGAGCTCCCTTTTCAAAAACAGGGGGCTTGGGAGATGTGATTGGAGCACTCCCTAAATCCTTGGCTAAAAAAGGTCATGATGTTTGTGTCGTCCTCCCCTATTACGACATGGTAGAGGCGAAATTTGGCGACCAAGTTGAAGATGTTTTACACTTCGAGACCAGAGTGGGATGGAGAAGTGAATATGTTGGTGTGAAACGCATCCATCGTGATGGTGTTACCTTCTATTTTATTGATAACCAGAAATATTTCTTTAGAGGACATGTCTATGGAGATTTTGATGATGGGGAGCGCTTTGCCTACTTCCAATTGGCAACGCTTGAGATGATGGAACGAGTAGATTTTATTCCTGATATCATCCATGTTCATGATTATCATACAGCCATGATTCCTTTCCTACTAAAAGAGAAATACCGTTGGATTCAAGCTTACAATGGAATTAAGTCTGTTTTGACCATTCATAATCTGGAGTTCCAAGGTCAATTTGACCCAGGAATGTTGTGGGATCTGTTTGGCGTTGGATTTGAGCGCTACGAAGATGGTACCCTTCGTTGGAAGGAATGCTTGAACTGGATGAAGGCTGGAATCCTCTATGCAGATCGTGTGACGACGGTTTCACCAAGTTATAGTTATGAAATCAGGACAGCTGAATATGGTTGCGGCCTTGATCAAATCTTGCGCATGGAATCTGGTAAATTGACGGGGATTGTGAATGGAATCGATACTGACCTCTACAATCCTGAAACAGACCCGCTCTTGACCTATCATTTCAGTAAAGATGATTTATCAGGAAAAGCAGCAAGCAAGCGAGCTCTTCAGGAACGTGTCGGACTTCCGGTTCGTGATGATGTTCCCTTGTTTGGGATTGTTTCTCGTTTGACTCGTCAAAAAGGCTTTGATGTAGTGGTTGAAGAACTCCATAACCTCTTACAAAAGGATATCCAAATCGTTCTTTTAGGAACAGGAGATCCTGGCTTTGAACATGCCTTTTCTTGGTTTGGTCAAGCTTATCCAGATAAACTCTCTGCCAATATTATGTTTGATGTCCAGTTAGCGCAGGAAATTTATGCTGCTTCTGATGTCTTCTTGATGCCAAGTCGTTTTGAACCATGTGGACTATCTCAAATGATGGCCATGCGCTATGGCACGCTACCATTGGTTCACGAGGTAGGAGGACTTCGAGATACAGTACAAGCCTATAATGTGCTTGATGGTAGTGGTACTGGCTTTAGCTTTAACAACCTTTCTGGTTACTGGCTAAACTGGGCTGTAGATCAAGCATTGACGGTCTATACTCATGATAAGGATTCTTGGCTTGGTCTCCAAAGACAAGCCATGAGCCGTGACTTCTCATGGGATACAGCTAGTCAACACTATGCTGATCTCTATCAATCATTATAAGATGAATGGAAAACGCCTATTTTAGGCGTTTTTTTTGCTTTTGCAGGGAAGAGTTTGCCCAAGGAATGTTGCAAACACCATCTGTATCTAATTCAAATGGGGAATATAAAGCTCTGGGTCTCAATATGGCCTACGAACGTCCCAACGATGGAAACCAATGGTACAATACCAATCCAAATGACCTCACCTCACGCGAGGAGATTGATCGGTAAATGAAGGGGTAAAACGATACGCTCATACTTCTGGATTATCTAGAAGGGGAAGCTGTCCTCAATAAATGCAGTCAAGATTGGAAAAAAGCTTACTTCAATGAAGTTGTAACAAGTGCCAAAAATGGAATTCAGGCTATGGACATCGATGGTAAAACCTACAATAGCTATGAAGACTTGAAACGTGCATTTGCTGAAGCAGTTGATAAAGATAAGGCTACCCTAAGTAACGGTTCTGTCAAATTTGATCATACTGTTTCACTGAAAGAAAAAGTCTTTAAGAAATTGCTGCAAGAAACGGACAGTTTCAAAACCTCTATTTTTAAATAGGAAGAAAATGCTCATCTGCTCGTCAGGTGAGTTTTTTCTATCCTTGGTAATAATGCTTCCTCTTCTGATCAAAATAATATAAATTTGTGTGGAATACAAAAATAGACAAAGTGTTTAAAAACGATTGGGGTCTTTTGAAAACTAGTGGCAAGAGGAATTTTGAAAGTAGTGACAGAATTACCGTAAAACGCTTTCTTTCTAGGCAAACATTTGACTATTATATCTTTTAGGAGTAAACTAAGGGAGTAAAATTTATTTAAGGAGAATTCATCATGAATTTAACATTTTTAGGTCTTTGTTTAGCCTGTTTTGGTGTGTCACTTGCGGAAGGTTTGATGATGAGCAATCTGTTCAAATCTGCATCACGTCAACCAGAAATTATTGGTCAATTGCGTAGTCTCTTGATTCTTGGTGTTGCCTTTGTCGAAGGTACTTTCTTTGTAACTTTGGCCATGGCCTTCGTTATTAAATAGACAACTCTATTTAGAAAAGGAGGTGTCAAACCTTGGAAGAAAGTGTGAATCCAACCCTAAATATTGGACCAGTATCCTTTGATTTGACCCTACTTGCCATGTCTCTTGTAACTGTTTTGACGGTCTTTGCCTTTGTCTATTGGGCAAGTCGCAAAATGACCCTTCGTCCAAAGGGCAAGCAAAATGCTCTGGAGATGATTTATGATTTTGTTATCGGTTTTACCAAGGGAAACATTGGGGAACATTATATGAAGGATTACTCTTTATTTTTGTTTTCTCTCTTTCTCTTTATCTTGGTAGCCAATAATATTGGCTTGATGGCAAAAATTCAGACAACAAACGGTTATAACTTATGGACTTCCCCAACGGCTAACCTTGGATATGACCTATCTCTTTCATTTTTGATCACCCTGATTGCTCATGTGGAAGGAATTCGTCGCCGAGGCATTAAGGAATACTTGAAGGCTTTTGCAACACCAGGATTTATGACCCCGATGAACCTCCTAGAAGAGGTGACTAATTTTGCATCCTTAGCGATTCGGATCTACGGGAATATTTTTGCTGGTGAAGTCTTAGCATCCTTGTTACTAAGCTTGTCGCAACTGGCCTTTTATTGGTATCCAGCAGCCTTTGTTGGAAGCATGTTATGGACAGCCTTTTCGATTTTCATTTCATGTATCCAAGCTTATGTATTTACCATGTTGTCTTCGATGTACATTGGTAAAAAAATAAACGGTGAGGAAGAGTAAGTAGAGGAGGAGTAGAAGATGGATTTAACTATTGGTACCATTATTGGTGACTTTATTCTGATCGCTGGTTCCTTCCTATTACTAATCTTTTTAGTAAAGAAATATGCTTGGGGCAATATTACCAGTATTTTGGATGCGCGTGCTGAAAAAATTACCAATGATATTGATGAAGCAGAAGCAGCTCGTCAAAAAGCTGAGGAACTAGCAAGTAAACGTGAAGAAGAGTTGGCAGGTAGCCGCAAAGAAGCTGCGTCTATCGTCGAAAATGCAAAGGAAACTGCAGAAAAGAACAAATCTCAGATTCTTTCAGAAGCCACTCAAGAAGCAGTACGTTTGAAAGAAAAAGCGCAACAAGAAATTGCGCATAACAAAGAAGAAGCATTGAACAGTATCAAAGGCGATGTGGCAGATCTCACTGTCAATCTTGCCAGCAAATTGTTGAGCCAACAGCTGGATGCTGAAGGTCAACGCCAACTGATCGATCGCTATCTTGATGAATTAGGAGAAGCCTAATGGACAAAAAGCAACTGATGGTGATTGAGAAATATACCCAGCCTTTTGTTCAATTGGTCTTTGAAAAAGGAGAACAAGATCTTGTCTTTGAAAAATTGACCCAAATCAAGGGCATTTTTGAGGAGACTGGACTTGCGAACTTCTTAGCTCATATCGGTGTAGAGGATGAAGAGAAAGCAAAAAGTCTACGGCTTTTTCAACCCTCTGATTCACAATTACTCGACCATTTGATTGAAGTGGTTATTCTCAATCATCGTGAAGCCTTATTTTATGACATTGTCAGAGTTAGTATGGATCAAATTCAACAGCTGAGCAACTGTTTCGAAGTAACCGTTTCTTCGGTTGCCGGACTGGATCAGGCTCAAAAAGAAAAGTTGATCCCTATTATTGAAAAGAAATTTGGCATCCAAGTTCGTTCTCTGAAAGAAGAACTGGATCCGGATTTGATTGGTGGTTTTGTGGTTTCAGCAAATCACAAGACGCTTGATACCAGTCTCAAACGTCAATTGCAAGTCATAAAAGCAAATTTGAAATAGAAAGTGGTGTGAATTTTGGCGATTAACGCACAAGAAATCAGCGCTTTAATTAAGCAACAAATTGAAAATTTCCAGCCAAATTTTGACGTCACAGAGACCGGAGTCGTTACCTATATTGGTGACGGGATTGCGCGTGCTCATGGCCTTGAAAATGCAATGAGTGGGGAGTTGTTGATCTTTGAAAACGGCTCATACGGAATGGCGCAAAACTTGGAAACGACAGATGTCGGGATTATCATCCTTGGAGACTTCACAGACATTCGTGAAGGAGACTCGATTCGTCGGACTGGTAAAATCATGGAAGTCCCTGCTGGGGACGCCTTGATTGGTCGGGTTGTCAATCCTCTTGGTCAGCCAGTGGATGGCTTGGGAGAAATCGTAACTGATACCTTCCGTCCAGTTGAAACACCAGCTCCTGGTGTTATGCAACGGAAATCTGTATCAGAGCCTCTTCAAACAGGTTTGAAAGCCATTGATGCCCTTGTTCCGATTGGACGAGGCCAACGGGAATTGATCATCGGAGACCGTCAAACAGGAAAAACCTCAATTGCCATCGATACTATCTTGAACCAAAAGGATCAAGATATGATCTGTATCTATGTAGCAATTGGACAAAAAGAATCAACGGTTCGGACACAAGTAGAAACACTTCGTAAGTATGGAGCCATGGATTACACCATTGTGGTGACGGCATCAGCCTCACAACCATCTCCACTCTTGTTCCTTGCACCTTATGCAGGGGTTGCTATGGCCGAAGAGTTCATGTACAATGGCAAACACGTTTTAATCGTCTATGATGATTTGTCTAAACAAGCCGTTGCTTACCGTGAATTGTCCCTTCTTCTTCGTCGTCCGCCAGGACGGGAAGCCTTCCCAGGGGATGTTTTCTACCTTCACAGCCGTTTATTGGAACGTTCTGCGAAAGTATCGGATGAATTGGGTGGTGGTTCCATTACTGCGCTTCCAATCATTGAGACACAAGCAGGGGATATTTCTGCTTATATCGCGACTAACGTAATTTCGATCACAGATGGCCAAATCTTCTTGCAAGATAGCCTCTTTAACTCAGGAATTCGTCCAGCCATTGACGCAGGATCATCTGTGTCACGGGTTGGTGGATCAGCCCAAATCAAGGCGATGAAGAAGGTTGCGGGGACTCTCCGTATTGACCTAGCTTCTTACCGTGAGTTGGAAGCCTTCACCAAGTTTGGTAGTGACTTGGATGCCGCTACTCAAGCTAAGTTGAACCGTGGTCGCCGGACAGTAGAAGTCTTGAAGCAACCAGTCCATGAACCATTAACTGTCGAAAAACAGGTAGTCATCTTGTATGCTTTGACACATGGATTCTTGGATAGTGTACCTGTTGATGATATCCTTCGCTTTGAAGAGGAATTGTTTGCCTTTGTAGAAGTGCATCATCCAGAAATCTTTGAAACCATTCGGACGACCAAAGATCTTCCAAGTGAAGAAACAATGGATGCAGTGATTACTGACTTTGTCAACCAATCAAGTTTCAAATAGAAATAGGAGTGGCAGATGGCAGTTTCTTTAAATGATATCAAAAATAAAATTGCATCGACAAAGAATACCAGTCAAATTACAAATGCTATGCAGATGGTATCTGCTGCCAAACTTGGGAAGTCTGAGCAAGCTGCCAAGGACTTCCAAATTTACGCATCTAAGGTTCGTAAGCTATTGACCGACCTCTTACATGGACATGAGGCTGAGAATGCTAAGTACCATCCATTTTTAAAGAGTCGGCCTGTCAAAAAGTCTGCTTATATTGTCATCACTTCTGACCGTGGACTAGTGGGAGGATACAACGCCTCTATTCTCAAGTCTGTCATGGAATTGAAGGAAGAATACCATCCAACGGGTGAGGATTTTGAAGTCATCTGTATTGGAAGTATTGGGGCAGATTTCTTTAGAGCAAGAGGCATCCAGCCGGTTTATGAACTACGTGGCCTAGCTGATCAACCAAGCTTTGATGAAGTGCGGAAGATCATTAACAAGACAGTCCAAATGTATCAAAATGAATTGTTTGATGAATTGTATGTCTGTTATAACCACCACGTCAATAGTTTGACCAGTCAATTGCGGGTTGAGCAAATGCTTCCGATCATTGACTTGGACCCCAACGAAGCAGATGAAGATTATATCTTGAATCTGGAGTTGGAATCAGACCGAGATGCGATTTTGGATCAATTGCTTCCACAGTTTGCTGAAAGTATGATTTATGGAGCCATCATTGATGCCAAAACAGCTGAAAATGCTGCCGGTATGATGGCCATGCAAACAGCAACAGACAATGCCAAGAAGGTAATTGATGAATTGACCATTCAATACAACCGAGCTCGTCAGGCAACCATTACGCAAGAAATTACGGAAATTGTTGCAGGAGCGAGTGCGCTTGAGTAGTTGATTCGATGCACATTTTAACAATACAAAAATAAGCTTGCTTATATGTATGAACAAGCTTAGAAACTTAATAGAATAGGAGAATGACATGAGTTTAGGCAAAATTTCTCAGGTTGTAGGTCCTGTCGTTGACGTAGCTTTTGCTGCGGGCGATAAACTCCCTGAGATTAATAATGCGCTTGTAGTCTATAAAAATGACCAACAAAAATCAAAAGTCGTTCTTGAAGTAGCTCTTGAACTTGGGGATGGTGTCGTTCGCACCATTGCCATGGAATCAACAGATGGCTTGACTCGTGGGATGGAAGTATTGGACACTGGTCGTCCAATCTCTGTGCCTGTCGGAAAAGAAACTCTTGGACGTGTTTTCAACGTCTTGGGAGATACCATTGACTTGGAAGAAGCATTTCCAGAAGATGCTCCTCGTGAATCCATTCATAAAAAAGCTCCATCCTTTGATGAGCTTTCTACTTCAGAAGAAATTCTTGAAACAGGGATCAAGGTCATTGACCTCTTGGCCCCTTACCTGAAAGGTGGGAAGGTCGGCCTCTTCGGTGGTGCCGGAGTTGGGAAGACCGTCTTAATTCAAGAATTGATCCACAACATTGCCCAAGAGCACGGTGGGATCTCCGTCTTTACCGGGGTTGGTGAACGGACCCGTGAAGGGAATGACCTGTACTGGGAAATGAAGGAATCTGGCGTTATCGAAAAAACAGCCATGGTCTTTGGACAAATGAACGAACCACCAGGAGCACGGATGCGTGTAGCCTTGACTGGTTTGACCATTGCGGAATACTTCCGTGATGTGGAAGGTCAAGACGTTCTCTTGTTTATCGATAATATCTTCCGTTTCACCCAAGCCGGATCAGAAGTATCAGCCCTTTTGGGACGGATGCCTTCTGCCGTTGGTTACCAACCGACCTTGGCAACTGAAATGGGTCAATTGCAAGAACGGATTACCTCAACCAAGAAAGGTTCTGTTACATCAATCCAGGCCATCTACGTGCCAGCCGATGACTATACAGACCCTGCACCAGCAACAGCCTTCGCCCATTTGGACTCTACGACCAACTTGGAGCGTAAATTGGTTCAATTAGGGATTTACCCTGCCGTGGACCCATTGGCATCAAGCTCGCGTGCCCTTTCCCCAGATATCGTTGGAGAAGAGCACTATGCAGTGGCTTCTGAGGTCAAACGCGTCCTTCAACGTTACCACGAATTGCAAGATATCATTGCTATCTTGGGGATGGATGAATTGTCTGATGATGAAAAGACCTTGGTGGCTCGTGCCCGTCGTATCCAATTCTTCTTGTCTCAAAACTTTAACGTGGCGGAACAATTTACTGGTCAACCAGGTTCTTATGTACCAGTTGCAGAAACTGTTCGTGGCTTTAAAGAAATTTTGGATGGGAAATATGACCACTTGCCAGAGGATGCTTTCCGTGGTGTTGGATCGATCGAAGATGTGATCGCCAAAGCTGAAAAAATGGGATTCTAAGAAGAGGTGAAAGATGAGTCAAATGAACGTCCAAATCGTTACACCGGATGGACTGGTTTATGATCATCATGCCGCATTTGTATCTGTCAAGACAATTGATGGTGAATTAGGGATTTTACCTCATCATATCAATACCATTGCGGTTTTGGCTGTAGACCAAGTCAAGGTTCGTCGTGTCGACGATGACAAACATATTGATTGGATTGCAGTCAATGGTGGGATTATCGAAGTAGCGGATAATGTCATTACCATTGTAGCGGATTCAGCTGAACGCGCCCGAGACATTGATATTAGCCGGGCTGAGCGTGCAAAATTGCGTGCGGAAAAGGCCCTTGAAGAAGCAAGAGATCAACATTCGATTGATATGGAGCGTCGTGCTAAGATCGCTCTTCAACGCGCTATTAACCGGATTAATGTCGGAAATCGATTATAAAACACTTAAAATAAGGTGGAGGTTTTATCCTCACCTTTTTTGTTGGGATCGAAAGGAAAGAATCAAAAGAAGAAAGTGGGAGTGAATTATGGTATAATAGCTGTATGATTCAAATGATTTTTAACCTTTCAAGCCATCTATTGTTTATCTTTTTTGCTTATTACCTTCTCCTGAACTTGGTTCAATGGGAAAAGTTTTTAAAAGTAAATGCCGAAAATGCAGTTAAAATCCGTTTTTTGATCTTGATGATTAGTGTTGGAATGGGCTATTTAGCCAGCTCGTTTTTTATCAGTGTGTATGAAATGAGTCGGCAGATTTTTATTGGCCAGTTCTAGCCACATTTTGTAAAAAATATGGTATGATAGAAGACGTGACTTTAAGAAATTGGAGAACAATCCCGTATGGAAAAAATAATCGTTAATGGTGGTAATAATCGACTGGTAGGAACAGTTAAAATCGAAGGGGCTAAGAATGCCGTCCTTCCTCTTCTTGCTGCAACAGTTCTAGCAAGTGAAGGTGTGACAACCCTGAAAAATGTACCAGTTTTATCGGATGTCTTTACAATGAACAACGTCGTTCGTGGACTGAATGCCCATGTGACTTTCAACGAAGAAGAGAATACGGTTGTTGTAGATGCCCGAGCAGAATTGTCTGAGGAAGCACCCTATAAATATGTCAGCAAGATGCGGGCATCGATTGTTGTCCTTGGCCCTGTATTAGCACGGAATGGCCATGCCAAAGTTTCGATGCCTGGAGGCTGTACAATCGGTAGTCGTCCCATTGATCTCCACCTGAAAGGTCTGGAAGCCATGGGAGCTTCTATTACCCAAACAGCTGGTTATATCGAAGCGAAAGCAGACCGACTTCATGGAGCGCATATCTATATGGATTTCCCTTCTGTAGGTGCGACACAAAATATTATGATGGCCGCAACCTTGGCAGATGGAGTCACTGTAATTGAAAATGCAGCTCGAGAACCTGAAATTGTTGATCTAGCACTCTTGCTTAATAAAATGGGTGCTAATGTCAAGGGGGCAGGAACAGAGACCTTAACCATCGTCGGAGTGGAGAGTTTGCATGGGGCGGACCACAATGTTGTGCAAGACCGTATCGAAGCTGGAACCTTTATGATTGGGGCAGCCATGACTGGTGGAGATGTCTTGATCGAAGATGCCATTTGGGAACACAATCGTCCCCTTCTTTCTAAGATGCAGGAGATGGGCGTGACGGTCACCGAAGAAGAAAATGGGATTCGAATTCAATCCGATATCAGCCAGCTTCGTCCAGTGACGGTTAAGACTCTTCCTTACCCGGGATTCCCAACCGATATGCAGGCTCAATTCACAGCCTTGATGGCTATGGCTAAAGGTGAGTCTACCATGATTGAAACCGTCTTTGAGAATCGTTTCCAACATTTGGAAGAAATGCGTCGGATGGGGGTTCATTCAGACATTATGCGCGATACAGCTCGCATCGTCGGAGGCGAAAGCTTCCAGGGAGCAGAGGTTATGTCGACCGATTTACGTGCGAGTGCAACGCTTGTTTTGATGGGATTAGTGGCAGAAGGAGAGACCAAAGTTAGCAAATTAAACCACTTAGACCGTGGCTATTACCAATTCCATGAAAAATTGGTGGCACTTGGTGCAGACGTGAAACGTGTAGAGGAAGCAGACGATGAAAACTAATCTTCGCTATGTAGGAAAACAGCTAGGAATTGTCCTTCTGTTAGCTGTGATCGGAATCATCATTTTTGCGGTTGGTTTGGTCATTGGCTATGGGGTGATTGGAGATGGAAAAAATCCATGGTCCATTCTCTCTCCTGATACCTGGTCAGAGATCATTGGAAAACTCACAGGCAAATAAGATGTAAAGAAAATTATTAAAAAAGGAGAGCAGCGAATTGAGTCAAAGACCCATCTAGCGCTGCTCTTTTTTGGAGAGAGGCATGACAAAACAAACAGTAACAAAACGTACCAAACAAACACTAGCTGGGTTTGTGGTGGCAACAGCCCTAGCAATCGGTGGTTATTATTTTAATCAACCGACGGTAAAAGAAGCGACAGATCAGGTTGTTTCCGTGGTGACCAGTAGCCAAAATGAAACACCGAGTAAGGAATTAGCCAGCTCGGTGCTAACGAAATCTGCCCGTTCGCAATTGGGGAATGAGTTGGAATGGAATGGTGCTGGAGCCTTTGTCGTTAAGGGGAATCGAACTGATCTGGATGCCAGTGTTGCTAGTCAACCCTATGCGGATAACAAGACAAAAGAAGTGAATGGAAAGACTGTTCCGACAGTTGCCAATGCCATCATGACCAAGGCGACTCGGCAGTACAGAGATCGCGATGCAACAGGAAGTGGTCAAACTGATTGGAAACCAGCAGGTTGGCATCAGGTCCACAATTTGTCCGGCGAGTATGACCATGCGGTGGATCGAGGCCACTTATTGGGCTATGCCTTGATCGGTAATCTCAAAGGTTTTGATGCTTCGACTAGTAATCCCAAAAATATCGCTGTTCAAACGGCTTGGTCCAATCAAGCCAATGATCCTGATTCCACTGGTCAAAACTACTATGAGACCC
>ERZ773180.907-NODE-907-length-16041-cov-4.518391_pt1 | contig 16041 bp, 15 predicted proteins | sample MGYA00511080_ERZ773180 | MGnify/ENA primary metagenome ERZ773180 (study PRJEB29015, sample SAMEA2738175) | human oral metagenome | biome: human oral; feature: human-associated habitat; material: saliva | place: China | collected 2178 ...
GCAAAGGGAGTAGGAATGCTCGTAATCCAAGGGATATTTAATTTTTTAGAAACAAAACAAACAGGAACAGCAATAAAGTCTGCTACAATTATATCTGGTTTCTCTTCACTAAAATAACCTTCCATCTCCTTTATAATTTTAGGCATAAGTCCTAAATTTTCCTTAAATTGCTTATAAGCTATGATAGGATTAGTTTTCTTATCTGTATCAGATATGTTTTCAAAGACATCAGGTCTATCTTCAAGTAAAATTTTTACAGGAAAACCTAATCTTTCAACAACTTCTTTCTTTTTAAAGCCTGTGTAAACACAGATATCATACTTATCAATTTTCTTTAATAGAGGTAAAACTAATTCTAAAATAGGATAAAGATGCCCACTGAAAGGAGGAGCAACAACTGCAATTTTAATTTTTTCTTTGTAAGTATTCATAGATTATTTCCTTAACCTTTCTATCTTTAAAATATCCTAAATGTCCGCAATTAACTATTTTATCAGATTTATGAAAGTCTAAAAGCCAACTGTAGATATCAAAAATTCCTTTAAGAACTACCACATTATTTAGTTTACCATAGCCTTTTCCAACAGGACCTAGTGCAAACATTTTAATATTTTCATTGTTGAAGCTTGATAGCTCCATAAATTTTTTCCACACATTTAAACCTGAACTTTGAGAAATAATAATGACATCTTTTAAAGATTTTATAGGCTCTAAATGTCTTAAAATCTCTTTCTCAAATCTTTTATTAAAAAGAGTATGAGGATAGTAAGTAATATTAGATAAACTAGCCCTTAAGATATTGATATCTTCAAATTCATCATAGGGAAAATCTTCATTATAAGGAAAGTTAGACTTTATCACCTTGTAGCCAAATTCTTTAAAAATATCTAGTATTTCAAATCTATCTGGCTCTAAGGCAGCAGTTTTTAAATTGCTACTTCCACTTATAACAAAGACTATTTTACCTTCTTTTAAAAGAGTTTTTGAAACATCTAAACTCTCTAATTTTTCTAAATATTCTTTAAATTTCATAGTGTATCTTCCCATCTTTAACTCTGATTTTTTTATTTCTCCATAGGATTACAGGAGGAGTTAAAAGAGTATATATTAACATAAAAGGTAATAAAAATTCACTTAATAATTCATATAGAAGTTCTGTAGTTTGAGGCGAAAAAACAAATAGAGACTTTTTAAACGAGTTTTCTTCATAATTTCCTTGGTAAATTAAAAGTCTTACTATATGAAATAGTGCAATTTTTCCTATAAAAAGATTAAGTACTATCACCAAATAATCTATACCTAAATAGAAACTAAAAAATAATAAAATAGTTGGTAATAAAGTAGGAAGCAATATGATAAATAAAAATTTTGTTGAAAAAGCATTTTTCATATATACATTAGAAAATAAAAGCCATCTTTTCATAAGAAGTATATATCTTTTTAGGCTTGGAACTGTATTTCTCACATTACAAAAAATCGTACTTTGTATAATTTTTACCTTCTTTGAAAGTAAATAAGTTGCTAGAGCCAAGTCATCACAAAGCCAATATTTTATCTCCTCAAAGGCAGAATATTTTTTTAAAATATCAGTTCTTAAAATATAGAACATTCCATTTATAGTCTTATTTTCTTTTAAAAATGACATAGAAAAATATGAAAAAATAGAATTGGAATTAATAAAGGCTGAAATTAGTTTTGAATAAAAGCCTTTAATGTTATAGTTAAAAGGAATTCCTGTTACTATCCATTCATCTTTATCTTTTTCATATACACTCAATTCATTTAGTTTTTTTCTATCTATAACAGCATCATCATCTAAAATTATGGAATACTCAGTTTTAATTTTATCTACAACTTGAGCAAGTTTAAATATCTTAGGATTTAAGTCCTGAGGGACATCATCTAAGTAATAGACTTCAATTCTATTTGAATAATTTTTATCTTTTAAAATACTTTCAACTGTATCTATAGCCACTTTATCACTTTTATCAACAAGCCAAATAAAATTCATGTCAGTAGTATTTTTTAAATTAGCTGTTAAATCTTCTTCAAGTCTAGGATCACCTGATAGAATAGGTTGAAGCACAGTGTATTTTTTTTCATCTATTTCAGTCTTTTCAAATTTATCTATTTTATAGAAATAAGCAAAAGAAAAGAACAATTTTAAAATAAGTAAAATTATTGTTATTGTCAGTAAAAAATAAAATAGTTCTATCATTTAATCACCTTTTTTAAGATTAGACCTACTAGTCTTAATTGCAAAGAAGCAGGTAAGAGGTTTAGTAGAAACATAGAAAGCTTATTTCTAAAACCTATTATAGAAAATCTTTTCTTCTTTTCTATTATCTTTATAATTCTTTTGGCAACATCTTCAGAGCTCATCATAAATTTTTGTGAATTTCCAAATTTAGCTTGTATATCCTTGTCAAAAAAGTTACTTGCAGTTGGACCAGGACAGACAGATAGAACTCTTACATTCTTATTTTTATTATGTAGCTCTTCATCAAGTGCTAAAGAATAATGTAAAAGAGCTGACTTTGTTGAGCTATATATCGCCATATATGGATGTTGATATAGGGCAGCAGTTGAACAGACATTTAAAATTATTCCTTGTCCCTTTTGTAAAAATTTTTCAGAATATTTTTTTGTCAGTAACATAGGAGAGATAAAATTTACATTGATAGTATCTAAATCCTCCTTATCACTTAGTTTTGAAAAATCTGTAATCTTTCCAAAGCCAGCACAATTAATAAGTAAATCTATATCATAATTTTCAATGATTTTATCTAAGTTTTCTATATCACTTAAATCATATTTTATACACTCACATTTAAGAGAAGGATTTTTCTCTTCTAAGTCTTTTTTTAAAAGTTCTAACTTATCTATAGATCTTGCTAGTAGAAAAAGTTCATCTGTTTTATCTGTTAAGTTTATAGCAAGCTCTTTTCCTATACCAGAGCTTGCACCAGTTATTAAAATTTTTTTCATTCTATACTTCCTTATTATGTTAAATTATCAATTATAAAATATTATATCATTTTTTGAGTCTTATATGTAAAATAAAATATGCGTTAAAAAAGATAGAGTGTTTTCATTTAGTATTCATTTTACTTGTGTATATTTGTTGTACAAGAGCTTGAGAGGAATTTTATTTAATTTCTCTTAAGCCATCATATACAGTGAATATTCATCTCTAGGATAAAAAATAATGATTTACAAAAATAATATAAAAAAAATAAAAATAAAACAAAAGATTCATTTATCATTCATAATGATAAGCTATAATTAGAGTGTAGAGATGAAAGATAAGAACAGAATAATATAAAGGAAAAAAGGAGAAGATTTAAATGAAAAAGATATTAATAGTAGGAGCAATAATTTTAGGAAGTATAGGATTTTCAACAAGTGCTTTAGCAGCAATAAGTGAACAACAAGCAAAGGACATAGCTTTAAAAGAAGCACAAGGTGGACAAATAACTAAATTCAAACTAGACAAAGAAAATGGAAGAATGGTTTATGAAGTTGAAGTTATGGATGGAAATATAGAAAAAGATTATGAAATAGATGCTGAAACAGGAGCAATAGTAAAATTTGAACAAGAACAAAAAGGATCTGGAAAAGCTAAATCAGTAAATGAACCAAAAATTTCTTATGAAAAAGCAAAAGAAATTGCATTAAAAAATTCTAAAAATGGAAAATTCAAAGAAATTGAATTAAAACATAAAAATGGTGTATTAGTATATGATGTAGAAATTGCTGAAGGATTTGCAGATAGAGAGTTCTTAATAGATGCTAATACAGGAGAAATCTTAAAAAATAAAAAAGATTTCTAATAATTAAATAGTTCCCTTTTCTAAAAAAGTTAATAAATTCTAAATGAAATGGTGTTGGTAGAAATATTTTTATCAACACCATTTTTTGTGAAAAAATTAAACAAACTTTCAAGATTTTTTCAAAGTCTAAGGTAAATAATTAATCTTAAATTGTAATAATAGACTTAATATGTTATAATTTTGGTAAACAAATTATTGAGGAGATTATTGTGGAAAAATTTTATATAAATCTTTTAAAATCTTTGTTATATATATTGTTTATGATGACTACTAAGTTTAAAAATCCAAAATTAAATAATTATTTTTCTCAAAAATTTCTAGAGATAAATAATAATTATGTATTAAAAAAGATAAAAAAGAAAACTAATGATAAAATTTTGATACTTTTACCTCATTGTATACAACTTTATGATTGCGAATATAAGATAACAGCAGATATAAATAATTGTAGAGTTTGTGGTAAATGTGTGGTCTATAATTTTGTTGATATAAAAAATAAATATAAAAATATAGATGTTAAGATAGCGACAGGAGGAACACTTGCAAGAAAGTATGTCAAAGATTTAAGACCTGATTTAATAATTGCAGTGGCTTGTAAAAGAGATTTAATAAGTGGAATAAGAGATGCAGAACCTTTTTTAGTCTATGGAGTTTTCAATAAAATAAAAAATGAATCTTGTATCAATACAACAGTTGCTATAGAAGATATCTACACTATTTTAGAAGAAATAAGTTAATAGGAGAGAGATATGAGAAAATTTTTAATAATATCACTTTTAGCTAGTTCTAGTATAATTTTTGCAGGAGAAGCTGAAGATTTTAAAACAGTTAATGAACTTTATAAAGAGAAAAATTTTAAATCAGCTCTTGTAGAATCAGAGAAATTTTTGGAGAAATATCCTGAATCCAAACATCAAAAGAGTATGAGAGATAAGGTTGCAAAAATTTACTTTTTAGAGAAAGAGTATAAAAAAGCTGAGGAAGTATTTAAAAAGTTATTTGTAATGGAAGAAAAAAAATCTGAAAAAGATGAATATGCTTCTTACTTAGCAAGAATAAATGCCTTACAAAACAAAACAGATGAAGCTAGATTTTATTTAAGAGAGATAAAAAATGAAAAAACTTATCAAAGAGCACTTTTTGCAGTAGGACAAGATTTTTTATCTAAGGATAATAATGAAGCAGCTAAAGATATTTACAGAGAAATTATAGATAAAAAGTATGAAAATGATAAAGAAGCTATGATGGGGCTAGGTATAGTAAATTATAATTTAAAAGATTACGATAAGGCTATCTATTGGTTTTCTGAATTTCAAAAATCTAAACCTAAAGAAAATAAAGATATGGTTTCTTATTTAAAAGCCTCAGCTCTTTATAGAAAAGGAAATACAGAACAAGCTATAGTAGATTTTGAAGAATTAGCAAATACAAATCCTGCTAATGATTATTCAAAAAAAGCAATACTGTATTTAATTGAAATTTACAGTAATAAAAAAGATGAGCAAAAAGTAAGCTTCTATCTAGAAAAAATAAAGGGTACAAAAGAATATAATACTGCTATGACTATGATAGGAGACTTATATGTAACAAAGGAAAATTATGATAAGGCTCTTCAATATTATGATCAAAGTGATGATAAAAATAATCCGAGACTTATCTATGGAGAAGCTTACTCACTTTATAAGAGTGGTAAGTATGAAGCAGCCTTAAAGAAATTCCAATCATTAAAAAATAGTGATTATTATAACCAATCGATCTATCATATATTTGCTATAAATTATAAGCTAAAGAACTTTGACGAAATTATAAGAGATAGAGAAATTATAAGAAAGGTTGTAGTTAGCCAAGTTGATACAGACAATATCATAAGAATAATTGCAAACTCTGCATATCAAGTTGGAAACTATAAATTAGCAAAAGATTATTATGGTAGACTATTTGCAGTTTCTCCTGATAAAGACAATTTATTTAGAGTAATATTACTAGATAGCCAAATGCTAGATATGGAAGATTTACAGATAAGATTTAATCAATATAATAAATTATATTCAGACGATACTGAATATAAGAAAGATGTATATTTATATACAGGAGATGCCTACTATAAGGCAGGTCAGGTTGAAAGAGCTGAACAAATCTATAAGGCATATTTGAGTCAAGATACAAACACAGAAATCATATCAAGTTTGATGTCTAGTTTGTTAGACCAACAAAAATATGATGAAATGAATCAATATCTTTCAAGTGTAAGTGATGACAATAGCTTAAGCTACCTAAAAGGTATAGCAGCTATGGGGCTAAAAAAATATGATGAGGCAGAAACTCATTTTCAAAATGTTTTATCTAGTGGAGATAAGGGTTTAAGTACAAAGGTTTACTTGAACAGAGTTAGAAACTTCTTCTTGGCTGAAAGATACAATGAAGCAATACAGGCTGGAGAACAATATTTATCTAGAATAAATCCTGAAAAAGAAAAAGCTATATATAGTGAAATGCTAGATAAGATAGGATTAAGTTACTTTAGAGTAGGAAAATATGACCAAGCTAGATCTTATTATTCAAAAATTGCTAGCATGAAAGGTTATGAAGTTTATGGAAAATTCCAGATAGCTGATAGTTACTACAATGAAAAGAACTATGCTAAAGCTGGAGAGTTATATAAGGCTATCTATAACAACTATGGAGAAACTTTCTATGGAGAACAAGCTTACTATAAATATATAACTACTCTTAGTCTACTTGGAAACACTGAAGCCTTTGAAAGAGAAAAGAATAATTTCTTATCTGTATATCCAAATAGTAATTTAAGGACTACTATATCAAACTTAAGTACAAACTTCTATATAGAAAGTGGAGATACAGAAAAGGCTATAGAAGCTCTTGATAAGTCTAAGGCAAATACAGATGATGCAGATGTTAAAGAAAATAACACTATTAAAATAATAGGACTAAAATTAGAAAAGAAAGATTACAAGGATATGGAAAAATATCTAGGAGAGATATCAGATCCTGAAGAAAGAGCTTACTATTCAGCTCAATATTATGCACAAAAGAAAGATCCTAAGCTTGTAAAAGAATTTGAAACATTATTGAAATCTGAAAAGTACAAAGCTTATGCTTCAAAGGCTCTAGGAGATTATTATTTTGATAAAAAAGATTTAGCTAAGTCTAAAAAATACTATGGAACTCATGTTTCAGTAAATAAAAATCCTGATGAATATGTTCTATATAGATTAGGACAAGCTAATGAAAAAGAAAATAACTTAAAGATGGCTCTAGCTGACTACAAGTTAGTTTATGAGAAGAAGGGTAAACTAGCAGAAGATGCTATGCTAAGAGCTGCAGAAATCTATGATAGACAAGAAAATAATGTGGAAGCAGAAAAATTATTTACAAAACTTTATGCAACAAAAGGAAATAAAGATTTAAAAGCTTATTCTATAGAAAAATTAATTTACTATAAGCTTTTAAATGAAAAAACTAAAGAAGCTAAAAAATATTATGATGAGCTTAAAAAATTAGATGCTAAAAGAGCCGAAAAATTTAAAGCCTACTTTTAGAGTCAATGGGAAGAAGGAGGAAGGAAATGAGTAAGAAATTATTGGCAATATTTTTACTACTGGGAGTACTAACTTATGCAGAAGACAATGATACAACTGTTATCATTAATGATAGTGCACAAAAAGCAACAGACAATGGTGAAGTTATAACAACTGAAGTTACTAAAAAAGTTGTTGGAGAAAATAACCAACAATTAGATGTTAAAGAAATTGATACAGAAGAGTTAATTCTTCAAAATCAAAATTTAGAGTCATCTTCTATAAATATTACAGGAGAAAATTTAAAAGAAAATGGTGACAAGGTAAAGGTTAATCGTGAAAATACAGCTACTATTGAAGAAGAATTATCTCAAGGAGTAGAGAAAAAAGGATTTTTTAGAAGAATAATAGATAAATTATTTGGATAGTAACAAGATAGAAAGGAAGAAATAGAAATGCAAATATTAAAAGCAGGCGGAATATTAATGTATTTTATTCTCTTAATGGGAATAGTAGGATTATATGCAATTTTGGAAAGATTCTTTTATTTTGCTTCAAAAGAAAGAAATAATTATTCTAAATTACCTTCAGAAGTTAAACAACTTATAAAAGAAGGGAAAATAAAAGAGTCTATAATCTACCTTAATTCCAATAAATCATCAACTTCAACAGTTTTAAAAGAAATCTTGATTTATGGGTATAAAGAAAATAAGGAAACATTATCAGCACTTGAAGAAAAAGGAAAAGAAAAAGCAATAGAACAGATAAAACATTTAGAAAGAAATATGTGGCTTTTATCTCTAGCAGCTAATGCTTCGCCTCTATTGGGACTTTTAGGAACAGTTACAGGTATGATAACAGCCTTCAACTCTATAGCATTAAATGGAACAGGAGATGCTGGAATCTTAGCAAAAGGGATATCAGAAGCTCTGTATACAACAGCAGGAGGACTATTTGTAGCTATTCCTTGTATGATATTCTATAACTATTTTAATAAGAGAATAGATTTAGTAGTGACTGATATAGAAAAAACTTGTACAGAATTGTTAAATTATTTCAGAGAGTAGGTGTTGACAATAATGAAATTAGATAGAATAAAGAGAAGAAGTGGTGGAACATTGATACTAGAAATCACTCCACTTATAGACGTAGTTTTCCTTCTACTTATCTTCTTTATGTTGGCAACAACTTTCGATGAAAGGTCTGCTTTTAAAATAGAGCTTCCTAAATCAACTGTTGCAAAAACAAAGAGTACTTTGAAGGAAGTTCAAGTTCTAGTGGATAAAGATAAAAATGTTTATATAAAATATACTAATAATTCAGGAAAGACTGAAACTGAGGAGTTAGAATTATCAGCTTTTGTTGATTTTGTATCAGAAAAACTTGATACTTCTGAAAGTAAAGATGTAGTAGTTTCAGCTGACAAAGACATCGATTATGGTTTTATTGTTGAAATTATGAGCTTATTAAAGGAAGCAGGAGCAAGTGGTATAAATATAGATACTAACAGTACGAAGTAGGTGATAAAATGAAAAAGAGTGACTATATCTGTCTGTTTTTATCTATAATTATAAATATAGGAATTATACTTGCTTTAACAGTATTTTCAAAAGATACTCAAGAAATATTAGATGCTGAACAAATAAAAATTGGTTTGGTCGCAGTAGAAAGTGATGCATCAACAAAGTTTAAAGGCGAAAAGAATGTAGATGCTAAAAAACAAAATTTAGATGCTGACAGTATAGAAAAGAAAGAAGAAAAAACTGAAAAACCAGAAAAACCTACAGAAAAAAAAGTTGAAGAAATTAAAACTGAAAAAACTGTAGAGAAAATTACAGAGAAACCAGAAAAGAAAGCAGCAGAAAAACCTGCTGAAAAGCCTAAGGAAAAAACTCCAGAAAAGCCAAAAGAAAAGCCAGTTGAAAAAGAAAAACCCGTTGAGAAGAAAGTAGAGAAACTTGCTGAAAAGGGAGAAAAAGTAGTTGAGAAAAAAGAGGAAAAGAAAACTCCTGAAAAACCAAAGAAAAGTTCTTCAGAAAGTTCAGATTCAAAAGGAACATCTAAACAGGAAAAACCTTCTCTAGCAGACTTAAAGAAACAAATATCAGGTTCACAACCTAAGACTTCCAATGGTGGATATAGTCCAACAGCTGACCCTGATGGAGAAGAAGTAGTTGATAGAGTTCTACAAAATGTAACTTATTCAAATGGTTTAGTTTCAGGAAGTAAGATGGGAAATTCTAGTGATGGAAGAGTAGTTGACTGGAATGCTAAAAATAAGGTACCTGAGTTTCCACAAGCAGCAAAATCTTCTGGAAAACATGGAAAGTTAAAGATAAAATTAAAAGTTGATAAGATGGGAAATGTTTTATCTTTCGTTATAGTTGAAGGAAGTGGAGTACCTGAAATAGATGCTGCAGTAGAAAGAGTTATAGGAACTTGGAGAGTTAAACTTATGAAAAATGGTAAACCTGTAAACGGAACATTTTACTTAAATTATAATTTTGATTTTAAATAATAGGGAGGGGTAAATGCTATTATTAGGACTTCGCTTAGATAATGACTTAAAATTGGAGTTTGAAAATAATTTTGAAAATGATTTAGTATTTGTTGAAAATATGATATCTTTTATGGATGCTATAAAAAATAGAAAATATGAAGCTATAGTAATAGATGAAAGAAATTCAAAAGAAGAAGCACTTATCAGTTTAATAACAAAAATTACTGAACTTCAAAAAAAGGTGGTAATAATTATTTTAGGAGAGGCATCAAACTGGAGAGTTATCGCAGGAAGTATAAAAGCAGGAGCCTATGACTATATATTAAAACCAGAAATACCTAAAAATATTGTAAAAGTAGTAGAAAAATCTGTAAAAGATTACAAAGGTTTGGTAGAAAAAGTTGATAAAACAAAGAGTACAGGAGAAAAATTAATAGGCAGAAGTAAACTTATGATAGACCTTTACAAAGTTATAGGAAAGGTTGCTAATAACTCTGCTCCTGTTTTAGTTACAGGGGAAAGAGGAACAGGAAAAACGAGTGTAGCAAAGGCTATACACCAATTTAGTAATGTTCACGATAAACCTATTATAAGTGTAAACTGTAATTCATATAGAGCAAATCTATTGGAAAGAAAATTGTTTGGTTATGAGAAAGGTTCATTTGAAGGAGCAGCTTTTAGTCAATATGGTGAGTTAGAAAAGGCTGAAGGAGGAATACTTCATCTGGCGAATATAGAATCTTTAAGCCTTGATATGCAATCTAAAATACTATTTTTACTTGAAGAAAATAGATTTTTTAGATTGGGTGGAATGGAACCAATAAATGCTTTTGTTAGAATAATAGCATCTACAAGTGTAAACCTTGAAGAACTTATAGATAAAGGACTATTTATAGATGAACTATATAGAAAATTAAAAGTTTTGGAAATAAATATTCCTAATTTAAGAGACAGAAAAGATGATATACCTTTTATTATTGACCACTATATGCCAGAGTGCAATAGAGAAATGGAAAAAAATATAAAGGGTGTAACAAAGATGGCCTTGAAAAAGTTACTGAGATATGACTGGCCAGGTAATGTAAATGAGTTAAAAAATGCAATAAAATATGCAGTTGCAATGTGTAGAGGTTCTAGTATTTTGATAGAAGACTTACCACCTAATGTAATAGGTGAAAAAGCCATCACTTCAAAAGAAGAAATTAGAGCATTCTCTATTGAAAATTTAATTAAAAATGAAATAAGTCAATTAAAGAGTAAAAATAAGAAAAGTGATTATTACTTTGAAATAATCTCTAAGATTGAAAAAGAATTGATTAAGCAAATACTTGAAATAACTAATGGAAAGAAAGTAGAGACGGCTGAGATTTTAGGAATAACAAGAAACACTTTAAGAACTAAAATGAATTATTATGATTTGGAGTAAAAAATGCATATTACACTTTATAGAAAATATAGACCAAGTAGTTTTTCAGAAGTATCTGGAGAAAATGAAATAGTAAAAAGTCTTAAATTATCTTTAAAAAACAAATCTATGGCTCATGCCTATCTTTTTTCAGGACCAAGAGGAGTTGGTAAGACTACCATTGCAAGACTTATTGCAAAGGGAGTGAATTGTCTAAACTTAGGTGAAGATGGAGAGCCTTGTAATGAATGTAAAAATTGTAAGGCTATAAATGAAGGAAGATTTTCTGATTTGATAGAAATCGACGCTGCGTCAAATAGAAGTATTGATGAAATAAGAAGTTTAAAAGAGAAAATTAATTATCAACCAGTGGAAGGTTTGAAAAAAGTATATATAATAGATGAAGCACATATGCTAACAAAAGAAGCATTTAATGCACTTCTAAAAACTTTAGAAGAGCCACCATCTCATGTAATGTTTATATTGGCAACGACAGAACTAGATAAGATATTACCTACTATAATTTCTCGTTGTCAAAGATATGATTTTAAAGCTCTTGATATAGAAGATATGAAGTCTGGACTGAAGCATATTTTAAAAGAAGAAAATTTATCTATGAGTGATGAAGTATATCCACTTATCTATGAAAATTCTTCTGGAAGTATGAGAGATTCCATTTCTATTTTAGAAAGACTTATAGTCACAGCCAATGGAAATGAAATAAATTTAAAGATAGCTGAAGATACTTTAGGAGTAACACCAAGTTCAAGAATAAAGATTTTTTTAGATAAGTTGTTAAATGAAAGCGAATATAATATAATAAATGAATTAGAAGCTTTAGCAAATGAATCTTTTGATATAGAATTATTTTTTAAAGATCTAGCTAAATACTGTAAAAATGCTATAGTTAAAAATGAATTAGACATAGATAAGGGTTTAAAAATAATATCAACTATCTATGATGTAATAAATAAATTCAAATTTGAAGATGATAAAAAACTTGTTGGCTATGTAATAGTTGCAGATATTTTAGCAAATTCAACTCAAACTATAGTAAGAACAGTAACTAAGGTTCAAAAAGTTGTGGAAGACACTGATAATACACCTAATACTGTAGTGGAAGCTGTTAAAGAAAAGCCAAAAGTACAGATTACTATAGCTGATGTAAAAAGTAATTGGAACTCTATATTAGATGAAGCTAAAAAGAAGAGAATTTCATATAAAGTTTTCTTAATGGGAGCTAATCCTGTAAGAGTAGAGGATAATATTATATTTATAACTTATGATAAAAAATATTTATTTCCAAAAGAACAGATGGAAAGTGAAGAGTATAATAGAGAATTTACAGAAATTATAAGAAAATTCTTCAATGAAAATAGCTTAGAATTAAAATATGAAGTTATTGGACAGAAAAAAGAAGAAGAAAGTGGTGAGGAGGAATTCTTTAAAAAGATAGAAAATTATTTTAAAGGAAATTCCTAATTAAGGGGGAGATATGCCAATAGTAAGTATACTAATGTCAGCAGCGACAATAGTATTATATTTTTTCCTATCCTTATTTTTACCTTTTTTAGCCTATCTTATACCTTACTATAAGATAACGAGGGTAAATTTATATAAGAAAAAATATTCGCTAGCAGTAAATATTATAGTAGCCTTGATTTTAATATCTATGAATCCAGGATATTTAATGTTATATTTAATTTTTCCATATGCAATGGAATTTATGTTTTATCTATTTAATAAAATAGCGAAAAGAATGCAAGTTTTTAATAGAATAGTTTTAATGTCTATAGTACCAACTATACTGATATCTTTGTATCTATATGCAAATATGGATGCAAATATGGATATGATAAATTATACTATGAATTATATGATAACAAATTTACCTAGAATGAAGGATATTATGGCACAAGCGGGAATTGAAACTGCAGAAGCATTACAAGAATCAATGGCCTTAGTAACTAATTACTATATCTTTGGAGCATTTTTTGTTGTAATAGTTTCTTACTTTTTTCTTTTCTTAAATCTTATACCTAGTACATATAAATTATGGAAAATTTCATGTTATTGGTTAATACCATATATGTTGATATTATGGGCTCACAAATATAATATATCAAGCAATCTATTGATTGAAAACAATATATTAGAATGTATAAAATGGATGTATGTACTGTATGGAATAAAAATTATATATAGTTTACTTGATAGAATAGGAGTAAAAGCAAATATAATAAAACATGCAATAAGTATGATGATAGGCTTACAATATGCACCATTTGTATTTATATTAGGTGCATTGGTAAGTTTTGAATTTATAGAAGTAAAAGAAATAAAAATATAGAATATAAGGGGGTCATTGAAATGGCAAAAATACAAGTTATACTTTTAGAAGATGTGGCAGGACAAGGAAGAAAAGGGGAAATAGTTACAGTATCTGATGGATATGCTCATAACTTCCTTTTAAAAGGAAAAAAAGGAGTTTTAGCTACTCCTGAAGAATTACAAAAAATAGAAAGCAGAAAGAAAAAAGAAGCTAAAAAGCTTGAAGAAGAAAGAAATAAATCTTTAGAATTAAAGAAAATATTAGAAGCTAAAACTTTAAATCTTTCAGTTAAAGCTGGAGAAAATGGAAAACTATTTGGAGCAATAACAAGCAAAGAAATAGCAAGCCATATTAAAGATGAATTAGGTTTAGATATAGATAAAAAGAAAATAGAAGCAAATATAAAAGCTTTAGGACCTGATGAAGTAGTAATAAAATTATTTACAGATGTAAAGGCAGTAGTAAAAATAAACGTAGTTGCAAAATAATGGAGGGAAAATGGAATTTGAAGAACTAAATAGGATTCCTTATAGTTTAGAAGCTGAAAGGGCTCTAATAGGAGGAATTTTCTTTGATGTGAATTCTTTAGATGAAATAAAATACATTATTAAGTCAGATGATTTCTATAAAAAAGAACATGCTGAAATATATAAAGCGATTGAAAATCTTTTCTCTGAAAGTAGAGGAGTAGATCCTATTTTAGTGGTTGAAGAGATAAAAAAAAGCGATTTAAAAAATGAAGAAGAAATTCTTCAAGTATTGACTGAAATTATAGATGAAAATACTAGTTCATATAATCTTTTAGAATATGCTGAATTAATAAAAGAAAAGGCTATGCTAAGAAGATTAGGGCAAGTAGGAATGGAAATAACTAAGATTGCACATACTGATGTTAGAACAGCTGAAGAAATTATGGATGAAGCAGAGTCAAAAGTTTTAAATCTATCTAAAAATATACTAAAAAATAGTATAATTGACATGAAAACAGCAAGTTTAGATGAAATGAGAAGAATAGATAATGTAACTGCAAATCGTGGTAAGACATTAGGAATACCAACTGGTTTTGTTGACTTAGATAGAATGACAAGTGGATTGAATAATTCTGACTTAATAATCCTAGCTGCAAGACCAGCCATGGGAAAAACAGCCTTTGCTCTAAACTTAGCATTGAATGCTGCTAAAGAAAAGAAAAATGTGTTGATTTTCAGTCTTGAGATGCCTGTTCAACAGCTATATCAAAGACTTTTAGCAATGGAATCAGGAATTTCTCAAAATAAATTAAGAAATGTTTATCTTGAAGAAGATGAATGGAATAAATTGACATTGGCAACAACTAGTTTATCTAATCTAGGAATATATGTTGCCGATTTACCACATACAAATGTTTTAGAAATAAGATCTTATGCGAGAAATATGAAAACTCAAGGTCTTTTAGATTTAATAGTAATAGACTATTTACAATTAATAAATGGAACAGGGAAAGGTAGAGGCTCTGAAGCAAGTAGACAGCAAGAAATTTCTGATATATCAAGAGCATTGAAAGGACTTGCAAGAGAGTTAGACGTACCTGTAATAGCTCTTTCACAATTATCAAGAGCTGTTGAAAGTAGAGTTGACAGAAGACCTATGCTTTCAGATTTGAGAGAATCTGGAGCTATAGAACAAGATGCAGATATAGTTGCTTTTCTTTATAGAGAAGAATACTATATACCAGACACAGAAAACAAAGGTATAACAGAATTAATTATAGGTAAGCATAGAAATGGAGCTACTGGAACAGTAAAGCTTAATTTCCTAAGTGAATTTACAAAATTTACAAATTACACAGATCAGGTTAAATAAAAAAAGTAAATTAGTATAAATTTTAGAAAGGATGATATTTTTGAAAAAAGTAGAATTACTAGCACCTGCTGGAAATATGGAAAAATTTAAGATGGCATTACATTATGGAGCAGATGCTGTATTTATGGGTGGAAAAATGTTTAATTTGAGAGCAGGGAGCAATAACTTCTCTGATAAAGAATTGGAAGAAGCTGTTACTTATGCTCATGAAAGAGGGAAAAGAGTTTATATAACTTTAAATATAATTCCACACAATGATGAATTAGAGGCTTTACCTGAATATGTAAAGTTTTTAGAAAAAGTAGGAGTAGATGGAGTTATCGTTGCTGACTTAGGAGTATTCCAAATTGTAAAAGAAAACTCCAATTTGAATATCAGTATCAGTACACAAGCTAGCAATACAAACTGGAGATCAGTTAAGATGTGGAAAGATATGGGAGCAAAAAGAGTTGTTCTTGCAAGAGAAATTTCTTTGGAAAATATAAAAGAAATTAGAGAAAAAGTTCCTGATATAGAATTAGAAGTTTTTGTACATGGAGCTATGTGTATGGCAATTTCTGGAAGATGCTTACTAAGTAACTATATGACAG